>MDTB01062305.1_pt1 | contig 16834 bp, 15 predicted proteins | sample 811161 | NCBI WGS metagenome assembly MDTB01 (sample SAMN05326650, study PRJNA326480) | marine metagenome | isolation source: seawater | place: Mediterranean Sea | collected 2009
AGAACAAGATTCACAACGACCCACAACGGACCAAGAGAGTGTTTCAGAAGCATCTGGAACGACAGGAGAAGGGTCTGACACCCCTGCTGATCTGAAGTTTTCTTCCAGACGGGTACCCACCTTAACAGGTACCCGATTCTCTTCCGGTCGACGACGACCTCTTCAGAACAACCCCGGAGGACGTGCCAAGAAAGAGTTCGGGGCACTAAAGGCACTACGCCAGCTTGATCATTTCTTTGACCATAAAAGTAATCTGCCTGAACGGGAAGCGTATGAACTGCTGACCCAGAAGGCCCGTGGAGAAATGACCAACTACATCGAAATTGGTCATGAGCTTGGTGACATTTTCTTAAAGGCTAAAGAAAACGAACAAGCTGCCATCTACAACTACCTGACCGAACGCAATGCAAACGCCAACCTGATTCCTGATCGTCAGGTCCGGGGTTTTAACAAAACACTTCGACAAGCTGCCGTTCAGGCCAAGCAGGACATCATCCAGATCGGAGAAGATCTGGTGCGTCTAGGAATGCTTGATCCTGATGCATACGACAACCGGAAGGGTAAGTACCTTCCTCGGGTTTATTTAAAGTATCTATTCAGCGAAGACCACCAGAAGATCCTATCCACGGGTGGATCTCTGAAAATGTCAGACTTAGGGTATCTAAAGAAACGTAAAGACGTAGATGCTCTGGTACGAAATCTGGTTCTAGGGGAAATCAAGTCCCCGGGGTACTTGGTCAGCAAGACCCTGATGCAGTCTGGGCAGGATATTGCCCGGATGCAATTCCTGAAGGACCTTTCCGGAAATCAAGAATGGGTTCTGCCTGAAAGCTACGTCAACATCAGCTACGCCAATGAAATCGAAGGTATCCTGCAAGCCAACCCGGGATTACGGCAGCAACTGTTGAACGAAGGATTACCTCCAGCCGCACGACAGACTGCCCTGAGACGGGTCACGCCAGAGTATCTTGCTGCAGAAGCAAGACGACTTCGAGAACAAGTTTTACCCTCTAAGAAAGACGGATCTGCTCAGAAAGAGTTGGTCCGAAGAATGATCGAAGTGCTGGACCAAAAGGTCTCTCAGGCCCGAACCAATCAGGACTACGACCCTGAGAACTACACGCAACTTCCGGATACCTCCCGGTATGGAGATCTTCGTGGTGCCATTGTCCGTAACGAGATCTATGATGACCTAGTCGGATCTCAGGAGTTGTTTACCCAATCCGGAATGGAACGGGGACTAAACTACCTGACCTCCTTGATGAAGTGGGGCCTGACTGCAGCAAACCCGGCAGTCTGGGCGAACAACTTACGATCCAACACGGCAATGATGCACTTTGCCGGGTTGCCATTCCACCGTAGTTTCGACTATCGCTTTAGAGCCTTAAAACAAATGCTGACCAACGGTAGTCGCTACCAAGCCTTTAAAGATCAGGGCCTGACCCTGTCGACATTTGCGGCAGACGAACTTGGTCGGATGGAAACGAGATTAGCCCAATCATTATCTGCAGACGACAAGAAAATAATCGGACAACCTTTACGTTATTCGTTACCTGTTTTGACTGCAGAAAGATTAGGCTCTTTGATCTACAACGCCTTTGGAGATTTCTACCAAGGCATGGAGGTCATGGACAAGCTGGCCTTGGGTATGTACCTAGAAGACCACGGGCCTAGCCTCGGGGTACCTCTGGCAAACAATCGAAAGATGACGACCGAAGCCGCAATGCGAGAGGCAAACAAGGCACTTTTCGACTACACAGACGTACCGGACTGGTTACGTCGAAGTCGCAGAAGCTTGCTAGGTGCCCCGTTCTTGACGTGGACCTACAAGGCAGCACCCTACCTGACGAAGATGGCTGGTGATCCAAAGAAGCTTCTTCGGGCCGCAACATGGTACGGTGGCCTGTACACCTTAATGGCAATGCGTGAGGCAGAACTAGACGACGAAGAGAATGATGCCTATTATAATGGTCTGCAGGACTGGCTGGCGAAACGCCAATTGTTCTCGATTCCACTACCACAAAAGGACGAGAACGGAATGGTGCAGACAGAGGACTATACGATGTTTGCCCCTCATGCCTTCCTGATGAACGCTGCCGCAGATATTCTGCCGGGTGGTCGTTTCAGTGCATTAGATGTTGCCAAGGATCTTGGCTTTGCGTCTCACCCATTGTTAGAGTCTACAATGGAACTTGTTTTCAATAAGGACTCTTTCACTGGACAGGAGATCTACCGAAGCACCGATACCTCTACCCAAATGGCAGACAAGATTCGAGAGCACTACATGGACAACTTACTCCCACAGTTCATCGCACCAAACGGATGGACTACCCGGATGATCGAGTTGTCTTCAGATAATCCAAATGTGTTTGGACCCTCTAGTGTTTTGGATCGACAGGGGAATCCTACCCGGACGTTAGGCCAACAGGCACAACGGGTAGTACCGTTCATGCCGAATGTTTATCCGTCAGATTTACGCAAGGGATTGAAATACGGAAGGCAGGACATTCTTCGTTCTATTCAGGCTCTAACAAAAGAGTATTCGACGAACCGAAGAAAGTATCGGGGAAATAAAGAAGCGTTAGCGGAGTTGAAAACGGAGTACGATGCAGAAAGGGCAAGACTACAGGGGTTGTTGCGAGAATTTCCTACGGCAGGACAACTACCTAGATTTGAAGAATACGCAGAATAATGTGCTCGAAATTGTGCAAGCATTTGTGCACTATTTGAGCTAAGAAGGACAGGCAAGCCAACTTGGGGTTCTTTAGAAACTCTAAAGAAATCAATTACTTGATGGCTCCCCAAGCTGGACTCGAACCAGCGACCCAATGATTAACAGTCAACCTACTTGACTAAAAATCATGGGTCAAATTAATAGGTTAGTCGTCAAGATCAGTTTGTGCCGAGAATTGTTCCAAGATTTGTGTATCGAAATCACCACCGATAACATCAATAACTTGACCCAAAACTGCCTTCACCGATTCCAGTTCTTCGACTGTTGTAGACAGGTTTGTTTCTAGTTCTTCAACTCGATCTTCTAGTTGCATTATCCACCTTCCTTTCAATGATTAGGGTTAGGGAGAAGTTTTAAGTGTATCTTTTTGTTTTAAAGAATCAAGTATCTTGACTGTCATTTTTTTTTTAATAAGATTTTTATCGAACAAAATCAACGTCTTTGATAAGTAAAAAAACCAAGTCCAAAAACTTCAACTTTTAGGAAAAACCCTGCACCACTTCGGTGATGCAGGTCAAGCAGGAACCACTGTCGATGAGTTACCGGGTACCAACCCTTGTTATAAAAGAGCCAGAGACGTGCACCAGTTTTGAAAGTCTGATGACGGAATCGCAATAGATTTCGTAAGACTTTCTGAGATTTACGCAAACTTACCATAAAGCACATTAGACTTCTCTGATTCACTATCTGTGTCTAATAAAGTGATTCCTTTGCACATTACCTTCCGTACACCATCTCCGTCTCGGGGACGACTCGAACTAATTCCATACTTCTTTAGAAGGTCCAAGAATTGACCTTGGGTACCGATAGGTTCATTAACCTGAGTACAGTACAGTTTCCAAGATGCCCAAAGCTTGGAAGTTTCGGTCTGAGCTTCTGGGCTTAGTTTACAGTTATCCATGATCCAGAGAGAGACCACATCGTTCTCACCAAAGTACTCGTCGGTAGCGATCTTGACCGAATGCGGAATTTTAGGTAAACCGTGCTGATGCCATGCCGCTGCCCCGTTAATAATCCAAGCAAGAATGCCCGGGCTTTCCGCATCAAGTTTGTCTTTCAGACCGGAGTCTTTCTGGTCTTCCTGTAGTTCTAGGTTAAAAGGGATCAGACGGGTCCTACGCTTGATGGCCTCATCCAGATACTCGATCTTAGGCTTGCTGTTACTTGCGATAAGAACGGTATGAGTTGGGATAAATTCAAACGGGTCCTTGTAAAGATTCTTCGCATTCAGGACATCCCCTCCGGTTAACTTCTTCAACTCCCCTAAGTCCCAGACAGCCCTTTGCCCGAACTCCGTAGCGACAACTAGCCTTCTTCCGTGTAGCTTAAAAAGAAAGTTGTCGGTGTTCTTCCGGGTCTCACAAAACAGATCCCCCGGGACAGTACAGGCATAGTCCCCTAGTACTTTTAAGAGTACGTTCACAAAGGTAGACTTTCCGTTTCCTCCCTTCCCATGTAGTAAGAAGAATACCTGTTCTATCGTGTGCCCGGTAGCAGCATACCCGGCATAACGATGGAGGTAGGTCAGCACTTCCGGATTTCCTTCCGTTATCTGGTTTAGAAATTTATTCCAGATAGGAGTTTTCATTTCAAAATCCGGAGCAACTTCTGTCTTTTTCAGACAGATATCTGTAGCATCAAACTCGGTCTCTTCCAGCAGTACTGCTTTCTTCAGGCAATACTTTCCTTTGCTCGTGTTAAGGATATTTGGATCTTTATCCAAAGTGTGAGCCTCTACCATAATTGCTCCTTCTGCAGTTCTAAGATCTCGGTCTATTTTAGCTAACCAATCTGGGTCGGAAAGCTTGTTGTGTTTTTGTGTCACCCAATCTTCTTCTTGATCACGACCCAACTCTGGAAGTTGTGGGAGAATATTCTTCTTGGCATAATCTTTAATAAGAGTTGCAGTCTTGTATCCCATCTTATCTATTATCCACCCAGAGTCTTTCTTCCAGATAAACTGTTTCCACTCCGGAATGTATTTAAACCGTCCAAAGTAAAAACGTTTAAACTCTTCAGTGATCCAAGAGGGGGAGACTAAAGCCCAAGGGTTTACATGAATCTGGGGAACCGGACCCCTAGCCAAAAGGTGAGATATCGATTGGGCGTAATTAAAACCATGTCTGGCAGCTTGTCGAAAGAACCAGTCTGCCCCAACTCGATAGGGAGGTTTGTAGCCATTCCAGACAGTATCTGTCTCGACAACATCATACTGCTTGTGTTCGGACTTTGCGGAGAAAGTATGAAACAGACCCCGTCCATACTCTAGGTCGTCCTGTGTTGCTGCGTGGAGGGACGCACCAATCCGAACCCATTCGTCCCAACCGAAACAGGTTGATTCATCGTTCGGCAGAAATTCCAAAGCTTCGGATAGCAAGCTTGGTTCTTTAGCGATCAGCAGTTCATGTGGGCTACCCTCTCGGTCACCAGAGTATGATGAACTCTCGGATATCTTAATACCATACAGGCTAAGACGTTCAACAACAGCCTCGAGAAATCTCCAGATCTTTTCATTATCGATTACGGTCAAGGACATTGGATCGGGAATTCCCTGATCGATCTGATAGGGTCGCTTCGTCACCGGGTGAATACCCTCCACGACATACTGCTGACCAGAGCCAAGGATCTCAACCTGCATCAAATCATCATTCAGCTTGAACTTGAGTGCCTTCTTCGTGATTTCATCTTCGGTTGCGTACATCAACAACTGTTTTGGTGCTTTACCCACCCGAATTGGTGCTTCCCCAAGGACGTGTAAAGCGATGTCCCGTATTTCGTTACTCAGAGCCTCGTCATGGACATCTATGTCTATTCCGGGGTAACGCTTTGCCAAGAGTCCTACAGAGGCATGGTGACGGTCGTAGAGATCCACTTCTGCTGGACTTATCTTAAAAGTAGTCCATCCTTCCAGAGCAAACCAGTGCCCGATTCCATTTGGGTAACCCGGCACCTTCCCCAGTCGCTGAGAAGGAATCCCAATAGCTTCTGCATCTGGAGGAACGATGGGTAGAATCCCTTCATACCCTTTATTTAACCAATCTACTAACATTATTCTACTCCTGTGCTGCCGATCCCACCAATTCTGGAATCTGATAGCAAAACATCATCGACTTCTCGAAACAAAGGCTTGATCTTGCTACGGACGATCTCCCCTTGGGCGATTCGGTCTCCTTCAATTAACAAGTATTTGGAATCTGCTTTCACCAATACAAAGAGTTCGTCCCGGTAATCAGAATCGATGACCCCTACGGAGTTCACAAGAGTCATTCCATGTCGGTATGCCAATGAAGATCGTATGAAAATCTTCATGCCGTATCCATAGGGGATCTCGAACTTCAATCCAGTCGGTAACTTGTAAACGTGGTTCGGATAGAGGGTTAAACCAATACCTCGACAGGCTAACTTCTCCGGGTAGATGTGCCCAATGGATCGTCCCCCGGCAGTCAAAGAGAAACATTCGATCTTGTCGTTCCACTCAAAGCTGACCCGAAGGTCAAAACAGTGACTACCCGGGGTAGCGTACTCTGGTGGCTTTGCGTTTTCTTTTAAGCGTTTAACGTTAATAGGGATTTGAGACATGTTACTTCCTGTATCGATGTGATAGGTACCCTTCTACTTCGACCGGAATTCCTTCAGCCCAGTCTGGAGTAGTACACATAAGCTTCTCAAACTGCTCCGTATTATTGGAACACTCCTCTGGCTCTTCACAAACAATCTCATCGTGAACAGTCATCGTAATACTGAACCCGGCACGATCCATGTTGAGCATGGCGTGACACATCAGGTCTCTGGCGATTGCCTGAACGATGTTTTCCACGATGAGGCCACCATAAAGTGCTTTGCTGAAAGACTTGCCCATCCCATAGGACTTGTATGCTAGTTGGGGTAGCCAACCTTCCCGGGAACCATCGATATGTGGCTTTGGGAAAAACAAGACTCGTCCAGAGGGCAACATCAGTTGTAGGTCTTGCACTCCTTTAGACCGTCTAAAAGCGATCAGCGAATTATTTCTTCCAAAGCGAATCATCTTGTCTGGGTTGTGGTAGGCTGTCCGCATAGCTTCTTCAGACTCTCGCCAGAAAGCTGGAATGCGTTCATAGTAATTGCGGTAGATCTGAATTACTTCCATTGCCCCTGCTTCATCCACTTCGAGTCCTGCATTCAAGCAACTCTGATAGAACTTCTGAAAACCCATGCCGTACCCGGCACCCAGAATTGCCATCTTCCCAAACTGTCTCTCTCCCTTGGTCACCTCCTTTTCTGGCTTGTTGTAGATTTTGGCGGCAAGCTGAATGTAAGCATCCTGCCCTTGACGGTAAGCTTTCAGTAGTTTCTCTTCCCCGGCAATCCAACTCAGAACTCTTGGTTCAATCGACTTGTAATCGTAGACCCAAAGATTGTAGCCCGGTTCTGCAATGATCAGGGATCGGATCATCGAAGAGATCACAGGCATTGGTGCGCCATGCTCTTTGTTTACATGGTTTAACCATTTCTTCGCTGAAATATTTCTGAGGTGTTGGTGCAATTCCTCGATCTGGTCACTACTCAGGTTGGAACCCTGTGGCAGATTCTGTAGTTGTACGAGTCTACCTGTCCACCGTCCCGTATGGGCACCGTGATATTGGAACATCCCGTGGATTCGCCCATCTTCGGCAACAGCATTTTTGAACGCTTTGACCTTGGCAGTCGAAGTCTTGGCGTTGTCTTGTCGGATCTGCAGGACTTCCCGTACTTTGCCTGTGCTATGCGGAAGAGTCTTTTCAACGGTTTTCTTGGATAGGTCATCAAGGAAAACATCCTGAGTCTCTAGCCATTGCAGGGTATCCTTCACGTTTGATACTTTGCTGACCCTATCGTTGGTGATCTTGCGAACCTCCGAATTGGCACGATACTCCTGCTCCTTAATCACCTCGAGCAACAGGTCGACTGCCTCGACATCAACCTTGACCCCACGTTCGTTGATCTTACGGTCCAGCCAAAAAATCTCCTGTTCCCTCTGGGGCAATTCTCCTAGTTGGTTATGAATCTCACACTCTGCCAGCACGTCCTGCCGACAGTAATCGATCAGTCGGTGGACGTTCTCAGATTCGTTCCACCAGATCGGTGCCTGTCCGGGTTCGTGCTTACGAGGCTTTGCCATCTTCAACATCAGCTTGCGTCCTTCTTCGTCCTTCTGCCCGTCCGCACCAGCAAGGGCTTGAGCCGCAAGCTTTAAGGAAGCCGGGTAGCCTCGGTATCGGGCAACAGCCGAAGGGTCTCGCCACTGTTTAATCTCTGTGCTTGGGAACCCATAACGAGGAACCAGCACTCTTTCGTAGACATCCCTTTCAAAGTTCGCATTCCAAGCACAGTGTGTCTGGAAGGGATTCTTGAATGGTTCTGGTACAGGATCGCCCGGCTTCCATACTCCGGACGACTTGGTCTCATCATCGTAAAAGCAGACGCACCACACACCTAGATCCTCGTCGGCATAGGACCAACTACCTAGATCCTTTAACTCTCTGAAGTGGTAGGTCTCGTAGTCTTGGTGAAGCATTTAAAGCCTCCAAAGAAACAGGGGCCAACAGGCCCCTTGGTTAATTAAGCAGCAAACATCCGGTCCAGAGCAGCATCAACACTATCATCGTCATCTGCTGGGACAGTCACTGTCTTCGGCTCTGTCTTTGGCAGAAGGCCAAGGGCAGCTTGCTTACCCCCACCAGACGCATCAGCAGTTTTCTGCAGTACGTTGATTCGTGCGGTGACGCCCCGGTTCTTTTCAGAGACCGTGTAGGCCATGACGAAGACGACAACATTGCCCATGATCCCGTTACGAATCTCGGCACTTCGGGACTCAGGGATCTGGTTCTGGTAAATATCAACTACCGTAGGAGCACCCTTCTCTTCAGCCTGTGCCGCTTGGAAAACAAGGTCACCATCTGGAAGAGACTTCAGGGGAGACCGAAGATCTCCGGACTTGAGTTGTTTCTTTGCCTCGGTCTTGGACAGCCCGAAAGCTTTAGAAGCCACCTCTACGAGCACGTCATCAATCTTTGCCCAATCTTCTTTCTGATCGGGATCAACAACGGCACTGACTTCGTACCGTCCATACTTTTTTGATGGTTTAAAGACAGTAGGAAAAAGAATCCTGCTTTCAGGAAGAACAACTTGCTGACCAATATATTTTGCCATTTGAACCTTTATAGAAGGAGTTGCAGACCCTCTTCAGCAGACGGGCCATTGAAAGATAACTTCATTCCGGAAGACCGGGATTCGACAAGGTGGGTGATCTTATCCCAGTCTTCGGAGGGAAGGATGGACTCCAACTGGGAAGGAGACAATGCCGCTAGGTTTGCTTTCTGTTGATCGTCAAACTCTAGGGTCTGTAGATGTTGACGAAGCTGATCTTCGCTCGACCATCTACGGGTTGGACGGGTGGGACTGAGTCTCCAGCCCGGTATCCTGTTACCAGACTCGAGAAGCTTTTCAGCGTAGCGACGATGCCGCTTGATCGCTGCATCCAGCAGATCACAACACTCCAGAATCTCTGCGAACTCATCTGGACTCATGTCCTTGGGGTTGCCAGAAATCTTCAGGTAGTCAACCTCGGTTAACTCCTCCTGCATCGGCTTGTTGTAGGTTGGGCAGATATCTTTACCCGGGCAGAATCGACAGTGGGAACCCACAACGAAATCGTCCGGATGATCTAAGGTGTGCTGTATCGCAGAACGCAACTGGCTTTCAAAGTCGAGGATATCCTGCTGAAACAAATGCTCTGTGCGGATCGGGCCATCCTCATGCTTGGCTCTGGGTTGTACAATCGTCAGGCGGATCTCGATACACTTATCCTCAAGGAAATTCTGGAGGATCTTTTTGCGACCCATCAGCCTGTGCAGGAAACCCAAGGCGTAGTAGCGAAGCTGAAGGTTGCCTTTGATCTCGACGGGCACCCCTTTGCCATACTTAAAATCAACAATCTCGATAGTCAGGCTTGTCTGTTCTTCCTTGCGTGGGTAGTGTCTACCCTCTTCTTCATAGAAGATTGCATCAGCAGTCCCGAAAAGCTGAAGACTACGGTCTAGGTTCATTTTCACGGGATCGATCTTCAAGGTCTGTTCGTAGTGGGTTTCACCTCCACCAAAAGACCCATACTTTCGAGGCAAAGAATCGACATATTCGATGTAGGTCTTTGCTGCATCTACCATCTCCTGATCGATCTTGACCCCATTGACTACAGCATCGAGAGCATCAGACGGTCTAAACAGATCGCCTGTAAAGCACCGTTCGCTGAGATTGTGAGCGACCGTACCTTCCCGGGAGTACACTGACTCCGTTCGGGGTATGTCTTCACACAACCCAATCGACCCGGGACAGGCAGACCATCGGGCCATTGCTGATGCGGACCACTTAGAGTGATTCATGCTGCCTCTTTGATCTGTTCTTTTAGCAAATCCTGATCTTCCTCTGTCAGGTAGGGAAGGCTTCGATCATGGCGGAACCCACACAAGCTGGTCAGCAAGTTGGTCATCAAAGCATCATCTGGGTTCTGCAAATCCCGACCACCCTTGATTTCGTTCAGTTCCTTAGTCAGTATCATTCCCATCTGTTTGCCACCGTCAGGGTAGTGCTCGGTGAGTTCAACAATCGTCTCCTGAATAAACTGTCTAAGAAACCTAGAGAAAGATGTCCGATGCTTTTCGATCAGAGCTTTCACCAGAAGAACTAGCACCTCATCCGGAGGAGTTGGGGTGTTAATCTCGTCCAAGATTTCTTTGCTCTTTTTAAGATCTTGTGTTGTCTCGGAAGTATCAAGATCTTTTGACATGGTGCCGTACTCTTCCTTCAGAGAGAAACAGGTTTCTTTCCCGGGCTGGTGGTCTTCAAACATTTCAAGCCAGTCAAGAAACTCACAGACTTTTTCATTTGACCAATTCGACACATCGAGGGTCAGTGTTTTTATGCTGGACATAGTCCAATCTCCAGTAGGTGTTGGGTTTTTGCGCTTAGTGCAGCGGAAATGCGCTCATCAATACTATTGTGTAGCATCAGATTGGTACAGAATACCGGGCGTTCCTGCCCGATCCGGTGGCACCTCTTTGATGCTTGAAGGTTGGTGGCTGGAGTCCAATCCTGTTCCAAGAAAATGACTTGGTTGGATTGGGTTAGGGTGATGGCAGTACCGCAAGCAGTTAGCTGCCCGATAAAGACCCGGCACTCCGGGTCATTCTGAAAACGGTGGATGCTCTCGTTACGTTCCTTCTGTGAACAGGAACCGTGGACCATGACGGATTTAACCTTGGTTAGAATCAACTTCTGCAGATGTCGAAGCACCGATCTATGGTACGCAAAAACGACAACCTTGTCTTTTGAACCCTCAAGCATCTCAAGAATATACTGTGCTACGGCTGGTGTCTTGGCAGCACCAATCAAACGTCGAAGCGTTGCGACGTGTTCGGAAGGAGGAGGGGGAGAGGTCTCTGCCGCATTCTCCAAATGCTGCACCAAAGCTTCGATCTCTGGTAGCTTCTCGTACTCCTTCAACTTGAGCAGAGCCTCTTTTGCGTCTACCGGATCAACGACCGTATCATTAAAGGATATGGAAGGCAGATCGGGTAGTACGTCTCGTGATCGTAAGGGGATGTAGACATCCCTCATCATGTCTTTCAACTCTTCCGTATTTCTTGCCCCGGTGATCACGCTGCCCCACCGGGTATCTCGAATCGAACAGTAGCGGTTGCGGAAGGCAAAGTAGCTACCCTTGACCCGGGAAGGCACCATGAACCGTAGGTGGGGGTAGAGTTCTGAAACATTGTTCGGGGCAATCGTGCCTGAAAGGGCATAGACTCGCTTACACCCAGTTACGAGACCGTCGACCCCATCACAGGCATGACCATAAACAGCCCGGGTTCTTTTTGCCCCGGAGGATTTCAGGAAGTGTGCTTCGTCCAGAATGATTCCTTGGTGACCCCACTCCTTTAATTCTTTTAAAGTCTTGGGCTGTCGGGCTTTGTCATATGACATCACCCGGAGTTCTGCTGAGAATCCCACTCGTTGTGCTTCTCGCTTCCAGTTTGCCACGGCAATTGCAGGACAGAGAACGAGGACCTTATTAAGAGAGTTGGCTTCCATTGCCAACAGAGACATCAATGTCTTCCCGGTCCCCATCTCTGCGCCCAAGATGGCTTTTGGCATCTTTGCCAATCGCCTGACGACCTTCTTTTGATAGGGGTACGGTTTGAGGACTTTTATCAGTCCTTTGATGATTGTCATAAGCCTCCAGAAATTAGAAATAAATGTGATATTCTTATTGATATCAATGAGAATCTAGGGTAAGTTAGTAGTGTAGGGTCAATGTCGACCCTGCAGTCATTAGAGCCTACAACATTCTTATGACATGTCAATACTCTTTTAAAATCTTAATGAGATATTTGTGATGGACAATATTGAGCTAGGTGCAGCAATTAAAAATTTGAGAAAGACAAACTTGGGGTTAACCCAGAAAGAATTCTCAGACAAAACTGAAACCGAACTCAAAAAAGTAAGCCGATTGGAGTGTGGCTACCAGCTACCTGATGAAGACTACTTTGCATCTCTGGAGACTTTAAAAGTAGATCAAGAAACCATAAAGAGGTTTCGTCAGTGGACTGACGATGCTCGAAGAGAAACCGTAATCAAGCGTACTAGTCGAAGTACGGACACCTCGGCCTTGGCGCATGATGTCAAGACGATCAAGGAAATCGTAGCCCGGAACAACCTACTACTCAGAGAATTGATGAGCCTAAACAAGAGAGATTCAGACGACGACTTGGTTCGTCGTGCTCTGTCTCCTCTGGGAGAAGATAAATGAAAAAGGTGATCGTTAAGAAACATCACGCCAACATGCCAGCACAGTACTACGCCCGGATCTCTTTAGACGGTAAAGAGAAGATGACCGTACTGTGTTCGGTGGCGGAAGCGGATGCCAGCAAAGATCCGGAGACGTTCCTACACCACAGACTTATCGAAGCCGTACAGAAGTTGATGACTCGAGAGGTCTCGACAGTTTCGGAAAGACACAGGACCCCACTCGTCAAGCAAGTCTTTGAAGAGTGGCTGGACTCGCTAACCGTAGGAGAGAGAACGAAGTCCTTCTACGAACTAGCCTTGAGCATATTCCTGAAGTACCACGGGGAGACCGAAATCGGAAACCTCCGGGCTGTTTCCAGTCGACCAATGATCAAGGACCTGCAAGAGAAAGGACGTTCTGCCAACACAATTCGGACCTATTTGCGTAGTGTCCAGATCATGCTCGGCTATGCGGAGAAAGCTGGAATCCTTGATAAGTGCCCGGTGCTGGAGCAACCCGGAGCAGAGAAGCGAAACATCCGGATCTACAGTGAAGAAGATCTGGACCGTGTCGAAGGTCATCTTCGGGGGTTGGCGCAGACGGAAGCACCTGCCCTGAACCGCTACCGATTACACATGATTCTGCGCTACACCGGAATGAGAGCAGGGGAAGTCTGGTCTTTACCGTTGAAGAATATTGACCTGAAGAGTGGATACATCGTCCTGAGAGAAGTACCTGAACTGGGTTGGAAACCCAAGAAGGGGAAGGAAGCGCAGATCCCGATTGTAGGACGATTGAAGGAGTTTCTTTTAGAGGATCTAAAGAAACGAGGGTTTGCGGAGAGGTATTACTTGGACAAGGGAGATGGAAGAACTTATGCGTCAGAGACCTCCAGCTTGACCAAGATGATGGGCCGCACAATGAAGAGCCTTGGGTTGCAAGATGCAGCAAAGACCCTGCATGGGTACCGGGCCAGTGCGATTACCCATATGCTGGAAGCCGGGGTACCTCCGCACGAGGTGCAAGCCGTGGCCCGACACGAGGATCTGAAAACAACCTTGGGGTATCTACATCAGCGAGGGGTTAGCGAGAAGGCGTTGGCTACGCTACAGTCCTAGTCCCGATAGCTCACATCAAAGACTGTCCGGGTTTTGCCGTTTGTGCTGTAACCCGGGACAACTTCCGGATAGGTCACCAAGTAGCGAACATGACCCAGATGCTCTACGACTGGCGGATGGTTGATACACCAGACTGCCAGTTCTCGTAGACGTGGAATGTCCACATTGTCCCACCACTTTGTTCTCTTCTTTATACTCTCTAAATATCCTTGCAAGATCATGTAGGCCGGAAGGCCCATGTAGACTTCCTGAGAGGTATGAATGGGTAGTTCTCTGAGAATCCAGAGTTCTTCTGATTTCTGATTCCAATGTTTCATATGAAGAAGACAAGAAAGGAGGGGGATAGCCAGCCCACGTCTGCAAGGCTGGCTGGAGGCACCGACGTTCGGGCAGACCAAGTTGCGATTCGTTACTCGGTCACGATCCCATCAGGGGGGACTCACCTGTCCCTGATTTGCCAGTGGGACAAACTAATGTAAGTCCCACTATGACAAGGGGTTTCGAGAGTGTCAAGATTTTACAAGATGTCACAAGAATTTCCGGAACAAGCCCATTCTTGTTGTTGACCGTTGTTGTGGTCCTCGTACTCGTAACGAGATAACATCGAGTAATCAATCTCAGGAAACGCTTCGACTGCCTTCAGGTATTCTTCCTTGCTAATCGGCACATAAGGGGCCAACTGGTAGACGTGATCTGTCCGGGGTAGAAAGGACAACCCCGTGATCTGGTCGAAGTTCTCGTAGACCCATGAACCTACATCCGCCCACTCGTCCTGTCCGACTGAAATCGTCGCAGAGACAGAGTGTTCAGCCCAATAGGTGTTGAGTGTCTTCCAGATTTCCAGTTGGGAGATGGCTGTCAGATCATTGATCGTAGTGGCGCCCTTTGGGGCAGCGACAGGAAACGCACAGACCCACGTCTTGACCTGATCAGGCTCAAGGTGGTCCTGTCCAACTTCAGGCACAAACTTCATGCCTTGGTCCCGTAGCATACGATACAGGGGATCTGTTGCATTGATCCGCACATGCCTGAGATAGTAGGGGGAGAATCTTGAGTGGAAACCCGGGGCCGAATTATTGACGCTAGAAGAGGTGCCCTCTGGCTTGATCGTGGTAACTGCCGCTGCAGGTTCAATCCCAAGCTGGTGAGCAAATTCCCGATTCGTTTCGACTGCTGTTTGCCTTAGACGGTCTAACAAAGCAGGGTCTTTGTGCAGGATCTTGTGATCCATGACCCCCGTCAATGAAACTCCTAGCAATCTTTCTTCCTCTGCATTTTTCTGCCAGTCCTTGTTGATCGTGTCCAACCAACCAAACTGGGTCAGGGTAGACTGAATCGTACCCATCTTGGATGCAATCCGTACCTTTCGGTGTAGGTCCGCTTCGGTGTCGGAAGCCCGGACTACCACACTGGTTAGGTTGCAGAACTCACGAGGTCTGAGGCTGATCTCCGCACACGGGTTGGTCCCCAGTTGTTGCTTGTTTATACCCTCTAACTTTCTACGACCCGGTGCTTTTTTCAAAGCAGCACCCCGGTTGTAGATCCCACGTTCTCCGGACCCGGAAGCAACTAAAGTCGTCCACTCTCGCCAGAAGGTCTCAGGCTCTGGACGTTCGTTGTATACGGCAGAGTTGTTTGCCAAGGCACGTTGGGGGTTGTCTACCCAGAACTGACCTAGCTTGGCGTTTGCCATCTGGCGATTCTTCAGATCAGATAGAGAGATCAAGGCAGAACGTCGAACTCCTCCAACCACGATACATTCTGCTATGGCACAGACCATATCGTGAGCTTCGAGAGAGGTAAGCCTTCGGCCTTGAGCACCGTCTATCACGTCTAAACAGAAGAGGGTAGCTTTCAGCAGGGGTTGTGGCCCGGAGGCTCTGCCACCAAACGTATTCAACGGGGCACCTTCCGGGCGGATCTTGGAAACGTCCAGTTGAACTACATGTCCTCGCCATGCAGCGTGAAGGGTCTGTCGTAAACCTTCTGCCCATCCTTCTTTAGAGTCTTCAAAGATTACGATGTCCTCGTTACTGATGTTCGGGGGATTGTTCCACGTTGCGGTGGGCTTGTGGGCTACCACGGGAAGCTGATCGATGATGTTTTCCTCTGTCGAAAATCCTACGCCCGTGCCGTGCATCAACAGATACATTACTTCCGCAAAAGCATCGATGGAATCGATAGGGAGGTATGAGCAGTTGTACGCACCGATGGATGACTTCCGGGCTGGTTCTCCGGCTGTCCATGCTAGACGCATAGAAGGCATCACTTCAAAATTCAACAGGGCATCACGAATCTCTTCTACTTCTGCTGGTGAGATCAACGCAGAGGGTACCACTTCTTGGTAGTAGCTGACTACCCGGTCGACCATCTCTTCGTAAGTCTCTCGTCTCATCTTTTCGGGAACCCATCGGAGGTAGGTCCGGTAGGCTACGAATTCGGCTAATTTATTAGGGAACTGCATTCACGAAAACCTTTCTTTATAGGATACAAAAAAGCCTCGCCTTCGTCTGGGGTGACAAAAGCGAGGCTAGTAGGATATCAGGAGATATCGAAAGTCTCAAGATGTTGTGACCTCTTGATCGTCGACTATCATCAAACACGGGTAGCGTTTGACCTTTCCTCCCTTGGCGAGGAACTCGTCCACTTGCTGCTGAAAGGCAGACTCTCCACGAATGGTATCCACCTCCTGATGGGGTAGGGTCTTGGTGAGTTGTTGGTCAATCACCCGGTTGCAGTTCTCCATAAAGTCACAGACATCCACCAAGGTTAGATCAAAGGGTTCAACGTGAGGATTGTTGAAGTCTGCTACTATTCTTTGTGATGTCATTGGAACAATGCGTCAGGGTAGTGAGGGGCATTCTCGTCGAGGTCTTCGATATTAGCGTCGATGGTCTCGATCCATGTATCAGGGGTGAAGGTGTGCGTGGTCAGTGCAGTCTGAAAGTTTTCTGTTGTCTCCACGATGCTCTGATCTTTCATTCGTCTGACTTGAAATACCATGTTGTACCTTTGATATTGAAAAGAAAGTAATGACACCCCGGTGGTATCGGGGTGCCGTGGGTTAATTAAACAACAGGGGGAGAAGAATTTTTCAGAAGGTTGAACGTAATACACAACCAACCACCCTCTGCCCAATCGACATCTGCGGTCCACTCGTTATGCAGTGGTCTGATC
>MDTB01202861.1_pt1 | contig 16831 bp, 14 predicted proteins | sample 811161 | NCBI WGS metagenome assembly MDTB01 (sample SAMN05326650, study PRJNA326480) | marine metagenome | isolation source: seawater | place: Mediterranean Sea | collected 2009
AGAAGTGAAGACTCAGAATTATTTAAAGAAAAGATTATTACCACAAAGCTTATAAAAAAAATTATCTATAATGAAAATATAATCATGAATAGTTTATATAAATCTGCGGTAGATATAGGAATACCTGATGGGATAATAGTTGATTTTGCCAGAATTTATGGATTTGAAATAGATTTTCAAAGAGATATCAGAAAAAAAGATACTTTTCAGATAATGTATGAAATTTTTAAAGATGAAGATGAAGAAATTGTGGAGAAGGGAAATATTTTATTTGCTAATCTTAATGTACGAGGAATTGATTATCCTCTTTACTTTTTTGACAAAAAAAATTTAAAAGGTCATTATGATGAAAGTGGAAAAAGTATAGTAAAGACTTTAATGAAAACGCCTATTAATGGCGCAAGATTATCTTCACCTTTTGGAATGAGAAAACATCCTATTGATGGTTTCAATAAAATGCATAGGGGAACTGATTTTGCAGCTCCTATGGGAACACCTATTATGGCATCAGGAGATGGAGTAATAATGAAAGCAGGCTGGTGTGGTGGTGGAGGTAATTGTGTAAAAATAAAACATAATTCTGTTTATCAAACTATTTATGCGCACATGTCAAAATTCGCAAATAGAGTAAAAAGTGGAGTAAGAGTTAAACAAGGTCAAATTATTGGTTATGTCGGATCGACTGGGAAATCTACTGGTCCACATTTACATTACGAAATTATTGAGAATGGTAAAAAGATAAATTCTCAAACTCTTAAATTGCCTTCTGGAAAAGTTTTAAAAGGAAATGATAGAAAGTTATTTGAGACAGTTAAGATTAAGCTAGACGTTCTAAAATCTGAAAAAATAATTGGATTAAACTAATTTAGTTTAAGCTGAATTTTTTTCGATTAAAGATTTATCATCTTTTTCATTATTCTCAGCTAAATCTGTTTTTTTATCAACAGTCTCATTTATGTTATTTAATTTCATTCTCTTCATATTTTCCTGATCATTAAGAATTCTTTTAAAATGATCTGCATGTTGAAAGTAATTTTCGGATAAGATTTTGTCACCTGAAGATAATGCTTCACGAGCTAAATTATTATATTTCTCATGTAATTTTGATGCATTATGATTATTTCTACCATGAGATTTCCTTTGAAAACTTTCATTATTTGAGAAATTAGTTCCAAATTTATTTTTATCTATAACATTGTTTTTAAAATTTCTATCATTCCTTCTAAAGTTATTTCTTCTGTTATTGTTATTTCTAAATGTTACCATGTTATTTTAATTAATTTTTGTACTGATTATGCATCTATCGTTTTTTGCATAATCTTTAATTGTTTTATTAATATAGAACCCTTTTTGTTTTAATAACTCTATTACTTTTATTTTTTGGTTATATCCAATTTCTAGAACCAATTTTCCATTTTCTTTTAAAAGAGCAGATGCTTTTTCAACTATTTTTAAAATCTTTAAAGTACCATCTAACCCACCATCAAGAGCTAGTTTTGGCTCGAAACAATTTACGTCATTCTCCAAATACTTAATTTTTTTACTTTCAATATAAGGAGGATTAGATATGACCAGATCATATTTTCCGAAACTAAAATTGTCAACATCTGTTTTAATAAATTTTACTTTATTTTTAACACCTAATTTTTTTGCATTAATTTTACTTAAATCGATGGATTTGCCACTAATATCAATACCCTTTCCATAAAAACCAGGCTTTTCCTTTAAGATAGATAGTAATATACATCCTGAACCAACACCTATGTCTAAGACATTAGCATGCACTTTATTTTTAAAAATTTTCAAAGTTTCTTCAATTAAAATTTCAGTATCAGGTCTTGGTATCAAAGTGCCCTCAATGATTTTGAATTCATAATTCCAAAAAATTTTTTTTTTTGTCAAGTAAGCTATTGGCTTACCTAAAGACCGTTGTTTAATCAAATCTTTATAAATCTTAAATTTTTTATCCTCTAATTTTTTGTCTAAATTAAGTATTATATATTCTCTTCTTTTTTTTAATACTTCTGCCAATAAAATCTCACTGTCTAAAACAGGATTTTTAATATAATTTTCCTCTAAAAATTTAGATCCCTTAATAAGGGCTGTATTAATATTCATATTATTACAAATTACTCAAACTTTCTTCTTGTGCCTGCAATGTTAAGGACTCAATCATTTCATCAAACACTTCTCCTTCTAAAAATTCATCCAATTTATGCAGTGTAAAGTTAATTCTATGATCAGTTACCCTGCCTTGAGGAAAATTATATGTTCTTATTCGCTCTGACCTATCACCAGTACCAATTTTACTTTTTCTATCTTTAGATCTCTCTTGATCTATCCTATTTCTCTCTAACTCATAAAGCCTTGAACGTAAAATTTTCATGCCTTTGGCTTTATTTTTATGTTGAGATTTTTCATCTTGTTGAGATACTGATAAGCCTGTAGGTATATGTGTAATTCTAACCGCACTATCGGTTGTATTAACTGATTGTCCTCCTGGTCCTCCGGCTCTAAATACATCAATTCTCAAATCTGAGTCGTTTATTTTTAAATCAACTTCTTCTGCTTCAGGTAAAACTGCTACTGTTGCAGCTGATGTGTGCACTCTTCCTTGTGTCTCAGTATCTGGAACTCTTTGTACTCTATGGACTCCACTCTCATACTTTAGAGTAGAATATATATTTGTTCCTTTTATTGATGCTATCACTTCTTTTAGACCTCCTGCTTCACTTCTAGAAATTGAAATTAACTCAACGTTCCATTTTTTTTTATGACTAACTTTTTCATACATTTTAAAAAGATCAGATGCAAACAAGCTTGCTTCGAGACCTCCTGTTCCCGCTCTAATTTCAATAATCGCATTTTTTTTATCTGCCTCATCTTTAGGTAATAAAAATAATTTTAATTTTTTTTCATTTTTTTTATATTGTACTTCTAAATCTTTAATTTCAGTTTCTGCCATTTTGAGTAGTTCTTTATCAGAATTTTGGTCACCTAAAATTTTTTCTAATTCAATTTTATCTTTTTCAAAAGATAGATATTTTTTTGCGTCATTTATAATTTCATTTAAATCTGAATATTCTTTTGATTTCTCTGCAAAAAGTTTCTTATCTACCTCTCCAGATGATAAATCTTTCTCTAATGCTGAATGCTTATTAATCAACTCTTCAATAGTTTTAAATGGTATCATTTTAATTATTTTCTAATTCAGAAGCTTTCTTTTCAACTTCACTCACAACCTTATCAATCATGTTTGTGGTCAAAACTTTCTCTGACTGAACTCCTGACAAATAAAGCATATTGTTTCCTTTTTGACCGCCAGTTATACCAACATCTGTCATTGCTGCTTCTCCAGGACCGTTAACTACACACCCTATTACAGATAGTGTAATTGATGTTTTGATATGTGAAAGCCTTTCTTCCAATACTTTTACAGTTTCAATCACATTGAAGCCTTGTCGTGCACAAGATGGACAAGAAATAATTTTTACCCCTCTTTCTCTTAAATTAAGTGACTTTAATATCTCATTTCCAATTTTTACTTCTTTTACTGGGTCGTCTGAAAGTGAAATCCGTATCGTATCGCCTATTCCATCTAAAAGTAATGCTCCTAATCCGATCGAAGATTTTATGCTACCAGGTACAAAACCTCCAGCTTCAGTAATTCCTAAATGGAGAGGGTAATTTGTTATTTTTGACAGTTGACGATAGGCCTCAATAGATAAAAAAACATCAGAAGATTTAACGCTTATTTTTAAATTATTAAAATTTTCATCCTCTAAAATTTTGATATTTCTTAATGCGCTTTCAACTAATGCTTCAGGACAAGGTTCTCGAAATTTCTCTAAAATATCTTTTTCCAAAGACCCAGCGTTAACACCCACTCTAATAGAACAGTTATTGTCACTTGCTGCTTTTATAACCTCTTTAATTTTATTTATATTACCAATATTTCCAGGATTTATTCTCAAACAACTTGCACCATTCTCTGCTGCTTCTATTGCTCTTTTGAAATGGAAATGAATATCCGCAACTATAGGTACATCTACATTTTTCACAATTTCCTTTAGAGCTTTAGTTGACAACTCATCCGGACAGGAAACTCTAACTATGTCTGCTCCCTCATTATAAATTTCATTTATCTGATTTATTGTAGCTTTAATATCAGTAGTCAAAGTGTTAGTCATAGATTGTACTGAAATAGGATTGTTTCCTCCAACTTTAATTTTACCTACATTAATTTCTTTAGTTTTTCTTCTTTTAATATCTCTAAATGGTCTAATGCTCATTTTTTATCATCTAGTTTAAATTCTTTATGTAAAGCAATTAATGCTTTTTTAGTATTTCTTTTATCAATCAAAACTGAAATTTTAATTTCAGAGGTTGAAATTACTTGTATATTGATTTTTTTATTTGCTAATGTTTGGAACATTCTAAAAGTAACACCAGGGGTAGTAATCATTCCAACACCAATTACTGAAATTTTTGAAACATCTTTTTTAAGTAATAATTTTCTGAATTTAATATTTTTATTATTTCTAATTATTTTTTTTGTTTTATTCAAGTCTTCTGCTTTAATAGTAAATGTTAAATCTGTTTCCTTTCCATTAGCTGAAATATTTTGAACAACCATATCAACATTTATTGAATTTCTTGATAATGGTTTAAAAATAGAAGCAGCAACACCAGGTTTGTCTTTTACACCTATTAGAGTAATTTTAGAGTCATTTTGAGTTGACGAGATGCCAGTTACAATTCTTTTATCGATTATGTTGGATCTTTTAGTAATAAGTGTGCCTGGTTTTTTTATAAATGATGACCTTACCTCAATATCAATTCTATTTAATCGAGCATCTTGAATTGAGACAGGCTGCATTACTTTTGCCCCTAAAGATGCCATTTCTAACATTTCTTCATATGAAATTATTTTAATTTTTTTTGCTCTATTTAGTTTATTTGGGTCTGTTGTATAAATACCCTCAACATCTGTGTAAATTATACATCTCTTAGCTTTAAAGAATTTTGCAATCATGATCGCACTTGCGTCTGACCCCCCTCTTCCAATAGTAGTAATTCTACTTTCATTATTAATTCCTTGGAAACCAGTAATAATTGGTATGCCCCCAGCTTTTAGATATTTAATTATTTTACTTTTGCTAATTTGATTAATCCTTGAATTTTTGTGAACACCCTTTGTTATAATTGGAATTTGCCAAGACAACCAAGACCTAGATTTATAACCTTTGTGAATCAATCTCCCTGCTATTAAAGAACATGCTACTTGTTCTCCTGAGGAAACTAAAACATCGTGTTCTGAATCAGAAAAATTGTCACTGATTTCGAAAGATTTTTTTATCAAATCATTTGTCACACCACTCATTGCTGATGAGACAACTATAACTTTATAATTTTTCTTTTTATATTCAGCAATAATTTCAGCAATTTTTTTAATCTTTTTAATTGTACCTACTGAAGTGCCACCAAATTTTAATACTACAATTTTCATGATAAGCTATCTATCTAATTTAATAAATATTGAATAAATACATGTTGAATATAAAGTCAACTTACTTATGAAAAATAACACAATAAACAAAAAAGAAATAGAAAAATTTACTAAAATTGCTGAAGAATGGTGGAATCCAGAAGGTAAATTTAAACCATTACATAAATTTAACCCGATCAGAATTTCATATATTAAAGAAAGTATAATTAATGAGTTCAAACTTAAGCAGAAAATAAGACCATTAGAAAATGTGAAAATTTTAGACATAGGTTGTGGTGGCGGTTTACTATCTGAACCAATGAGAAGACTCGGTGCAGAAGTAGTAGGTATTGATGCTTCAGATAAAAATATAAAAATTGCGAAGTCTCATGCTCAGAAAAGTAATCTAAAGATTAAATATTTACAGGCATCACCTGAAACTCTAAATACGATTACAAAATTTGACGTAATACTAAACATGGAAATAGTAGAACATGTTGAAAATGTAGATTTTTTTTTAAAATCCTGCTCTAAACTTTTAAAAAAAAATGGAATTATGTTTGTTGCAACACTCAACAAAACTTTAAAATCATACTTCTTTGCGATTGTTGGTGCGGAATATATATTGCGTTGGTTACCAGTTGGAACACATGAATGGGAAAAATTCGTTAAACCAAATGATTTAGTAGCTATATTAAAAAAATATGACCTAAGATTAGACTCATTAGATGGAATGAAATTTAACTTAATAAAAGATGAATGGAAAATAAGTTCAGATAAATCAATTAACTATATTGGAAGATTTATTAAAATTTAATTATTATCTTTAATCCAGGGTATTGTTCTGGTGTCAATCCCCTCTTCTTTAAGGTTTTTTATTTCTTCACTTGATGCACTCCCATAAATACCTTTATTTCTTTTTTTTTCATTGTAATGAATGGATCTAGCCTCATAAGCAAAATTTTTTCCAACATACTCAAAGTTATTTTTTATAAATTTTTGATATTCTTTAATCTTTTTATTAATTTTTAAAAATTTTAAATTTTCTCTTTTTGACTCACCTTTTGAAGGATTATTTAATAATTTGGGAGCCATCAAATTTTTTTCAATTTTTTTTGAGTTGCAATTATAACAGTTTAAAAAATTTTTTTTTCTTAGTTTCTCGTACTCTAAAGAAGATGCAAACCAACTATCAAAAGTTGTTTCGCATTTTTTACAAATCATTTGATACTTTATCATTAGATAGATTTAAATATTTTAATTCAAATTTCAATATCAATTAACTTCTATAATCAGCGTTTATTTCAATATATTTTTTTGTAAGATCCATCGTATAAACGGTAAATTCCTTTTTACCAGCTGAGATATCTACCTCAATATCAATTGAGTAATTTCTCATATACTCTTTGACAATGCTTTCTTCATATTTTTCATACAACTTTCCATTACTAACAATTTTAAGATCTCCAAATTTTATGTTTAATTTTTGAATATTAAATTCTATCCCTGCTTTACCAATGGCCATTATTACTCTACCCCAATTAGGATCTTCTCCAGCAAAAGCTGTCTTAACTAATTTTGAATTAGCAATTGAAAGTCCGATTTTTTTTGCATCATCTTCTATTTTAGAGTTTTTGACTTTTATAGTTATAAATTTAGAAGCTCCTTCGCCATCAGAAACTACCCTTTTTGCTAAATTCAATAAAACTTTATTTAAAGAATTATCAAATTCATTTAATTTTTTGTCTGTAATATTAGAAATTTGTTGGTTATTTGCTTTACCGGTTGAAAAAATTGAAATCATATCGTTAGTACTGGTGTCTCCATCGCAGCTGATAGCATTAAACGTCGTAGTAACATTTTTTTTAAGTAATTTTTTTAAGATATCATTTGAAAGATTTGCATCAGTAAATACATAACCTAATGTAGTAGCCATATTGGGCTGGATCATTCCAGAGCCTTTTGCAACCCCATATATCTTTATTTTTGTACTCCCAATTTTACACTCCTCCATGGCTAGTTTTGGTTTTGTGTCAGTTGTCATTATGCCTAAGGCAGCTTTAGTCCAGATATATTTATTTTGTGTATATTTGATTTGATCTAATAATTTTGGAATATTTTTTTTTATAATTTCAAACGGGAAAGGCTCACCTATCGTTCCTGTACAACCAAAAATAATTTGTTGTGAATTAACTTTTTCAGGATTGTTGTCATCTTCTTTTTGTTTTTCTGTTAATTTCAATGATATCAAATCTGCAATCTTTTGCATAGATTGATAGCCCTTAATACCAGTAAACGCATTTGCATTTCTAGTATTCACTATCAAAGAGTATATTTTTTTGGTTTTTTGCTTCAAATTCCATTTAATATTTTCTGATACTATTTTAGACTGGGTGTATAAAGACGCAAAATTTGCCCCATCTCTAAAATAAAACATTACTAGATCATCTCTTGAATTATTATACAAATTTGCTGAAATTGTTGATATGGCTACCCCATCTATATGGTCAAGATTCTGGTAATCTCCCATCTTATTGTTATTTTCTTGAGAAGATAAAAAGTTTTTAAAATTTATTCCCATTGTATTTAAAATATAAATTTAATAATTATATAAACATTTATAATTATATAATAAATCAAAAACTAATGATTAATCCACTCAAATTTTTTTCAAAAATCTTTAAATCAACAAATCAAAGAGAACTGGACAGACTTAAGAAAATTACTGAAAATGTAAACTCTCTTGAAAATGAAGTAAAAAAACTCGAGGATGCTGAATTTCCTAAAAAAACTGCTGAACTTCGAGAAAGACTAAAAAAAGGAGAAAATATTGATAGATTACTTCCCGAAGCTTTTTCTCTCGTAAGAGAAGCGTCTAAAAGAACAAGAGGAGAAAGACACTTTGATGTACAAATTGTCGGAGGAATAGTTCTGCATGAAGGTAAAATTGCAGAAATGAAAACTGGTGAGGGGAAAACCCTTACAATTACTTTAGCAGCTTATTTAAATGCTCTTTTCGAAAAAGGAGTACACATTGTGACTGTGAATGATTATCTAGCAAAAAGAGACTCTTTAGAAATGGGTAAAATTTATAACTTCCTTGGAATTTCCTCTGGCTATATAAATAATGATCAAGACGATTATGAGAGGAAAAAAAATTATAATTGTGACATCACTTATGCAACTAATAGTGAGCTAGGTTTTGATTATTTAAGAGATAATATGAAATTCTCAACTGAACAGATGGTTCAGAGGGAACATTTTTATTCTATAGTAGACGAAATAGATTCTTGTTTAATTGATGAAGCAAGAACACCATTAATAATATCTGGAGCAGCAGAGGATAAAACGAATCAGTATTTATCTATTGATAGTCTTGTTAAACAATTAAAAAAAGAAGATTTTGAAATAGATGAAAAAGATAAAAATATATTATTAACTAATAGTGGCATCAATAATGTTGAAACTATCTTCTCAAATGCTGGAATTTTAAAAAATAATAATTTTTATGATCCAGAAAACTTATCTTTAGTTCACCATGTAAATCAAGCATTAAGAGCGAATTATTTATTTACTAAAGGTAAGGATTATATAATAAAAGATGGGGTTCTCAAAATAATTGATGAATTAACTGGAAGAATTTTAGAGGGTCGTAGGTACGGGGATGGTCTTCATCAAGCTCTTGAAGCTAAAGAGAAAATTGAAATTCAAGCAGAAAATCAAACTTTAGCTTCAATTACTTATCAAAATTATTTTAAACTTTACTCAAAAATATCTGGATGCACTGGTACCGCAGTTACAGAGTCTCAAGAGTTTTTTGAAATTTATAATTTATCAGTGATTGTTATCCCTACTAATAATCCAATGATTAGAAAAGATTTTAATGATCAGATATTTAGAACAGAAGAAGAGAAAAATATTGCGATTATTAATAAAATCAAAGAATGCCATTTGACAGGACAACCTATTCTTATTTTTACTTCGAGCATAAACAAATCTGAAATCTATTCGGATCTTTTAAAAAGACAAAAAATAAAACACTTAGTCCTTAACGCAAAAAATCATGCTAATGAAGCTGAAATTATAGCTAATGCTGGTAAAGAAAATTCGGTAATAATTACAACCAGTATATCTGGTAGAGGAGTAGATATTCAACTAGGAGGAAAAAAAGACTTAATTTCAGAGAGTAAAGTTGAAACAGAAAAAGATAAAATTAAGAATTTAGGTGGCTTGTTTGTTATTGGAACAGAAAGAATGGAGTCAAGAAGAGTTGATAATCAGGCAAGAGGTAGATCAGGAAGACAGGGTGATGAAGGGTGCTCTCTTTTTTTTGTAAGTCTAGAAGATGATCTAATGAGAATATTTGGCTCTGAGTCAATGAACAATATTTTAGAAAAACTTGGGCTTAAAGATGGAGAGAGTATAGATCATCCTTGGATAAATAAAGCAATTGAAAGAGCTCAAGAAAAAGTTGAAGCGAGAAACTTTGATATTAGAAAAACTCTAATTAAGTTTGATAACGTTTTGAATGACCAAAGGCATGTAATTTTTTCTCAAAGAAAAAACATAATAAATAACGATAATATCTTTGAATTTTCTGATGAATTTCTAAAAGAGACAGTAGATGACTTAATTAAACTAAAATCAAAAAAAATAAGTAATCCAAAGAATAATGAATTTAATAATAAATTAAAATCTTTAATGGGTAAAAATTTTAATGATACCAAAATAAAATCTTTTAGTGAAAATAATAATGACTATCTTGAGAGCGAAATTAAAAATCAGTTTAAATTAACAAGAGATGAAAGGGTAAAACTATTAAGCGAAAATCAAGCAAAAGAAATAGAAAAAAGAATTTTTTTACAATCTATAGATCTAAATTGGAAATCTCATATTCAGTATTTGGAGCAACTTAGACAAGTAATTGGCTTAAGATCCTACGGGCAAAGAGATCCTTTGGTAGAATATAAAAAAGAAGCTTTCGAATTATTTGAGAGTCTTTTATATAAACTTAAAACGGATTATTTAACTATTTTATTAAATTTAAAAGTTGTAGAGACAAATGACAACACTATTAATAAAAATGATCGAAATGTTTCACAAAATCCAAAATGCTTATTGTTAGTGAAAAAAGGAGAAAAAATATCAAGAAATGATAGGTGTAATGCTACAGGTAAAAAATATAAAAATTGTTGTGGCGCTTTATAAAGAATAATAAAAAAATACAAACATTAGAATTAATGCTAAACTAATAAAAAATTTCATTTTATTAATCTTTAATGATTGTAGATAAAAGATATATTTATTTTTAACATTTTTTAAATCACTAATTTCCTCTGGATTATTAATAAAGCCTTTATCCCTACCAATCTTCAAAAATTTATTTTTTCTTTGCATTAAAATTTCATCACCACTCATTTTGGTAAATAAATCTAAATTTTGACCAATCGAATTTTTGACATTTTCTAAAATTTTATTTTTATCTCTATGCGCTCCACCAATTGGTTCATTAATAATTTCATCGATAATATTTAATTTTAATAGATCCTGAGCTGATAATTTCATCGCTTTTGCAGCATCTAGCATTTTTTTTGGGTCTCTCCATAATATTGTTGCACATCCTTCTGGAGAGATAACAGAATAAATCGAATTTTCTAACATAATAACTTTATTCGATGAGGCTAAAGCTATTGCTCCACCAGATCCTCCTTCACCAATAATAATTGCCAAATTAGGAACAGTTAAATTCATACAACACTCAATTGATTTTGCTATAGCCTCTGCTTGTCCTCTTTCTTCAGCCCCAACTCCAGGATAAGCACCGGGTGTATCTATAAAAGACACAATAGGAATACCAAACTTGTCAGCTAGTTTCATTAGTCTGATTGTTTTTCTATAACCTTCAGGCCGCATCATTCCAAAATTTCTCTTTATTCTGCTATCAAGGTCATCACCTTTTTCTTGGCCTATGACTAAAACTGACTTTTGATCAAATTTAGCAAAGCCTGCAATTACAGACTCATCTTCACCATAATATCTGTCCCCAGATAAAGATATAAAATCAGTAAATAAATTTTCTATAAAAAATTTTGATTTTGGCCTATCTTCATGTCTTGCAACCATTGTGGTTTGCCAAGGATCTAAATTAGAATAAATTTCTTTTAACTTTAAATTTAGTTCGTCTTCAGTTTTCGTAATATTTAAAGTATCTACTTCAGATAAACTTTCCTTATTATGATAGGGATCTTTTAATTTTTCAATTTCATTTTCTAGTTCTTTTATCTCTGTTTCGAAATTGAGGTAATTTTTCATAAATATTTAAATAATCAATTAATTACATAATTCTAAAAAAAGGCAATAAAATGATATCAAGCCACAGATTAAAGCTTAAATCTATCATTGGGTGTGAAGATTTTAAACATTGATCTAATATCAAAATTTATCATAAAATACACTTATAAATTTAGTTTATAAAACAATATGAATAAATATAAAAAAATATTTAATTTAAAAATCTCAGAAAATTTAGAAAATTTTGTTAAAAGTGAATTATTAAAAGATTTAAGTATTTCTCCAGAGGTTTTTTGGAATAAATTTGATAAAGCTGTTCATGAACTGAGTCCAATTAATTCTGAATTAATCAAAAAAAGAGAGAGTCTTCAAAAAAAGATTGATGAATGGCACAAAAAGAGAAAAGGTGAAAATTTTGATTTAAATGAATATAAAAAATTTTTAGAGGAAATTGGTTACCTAAGTGAAAAAAAAGAAAATTTTAAGATTGAAACAAAAAATTTAGATTCTGAAATATCAACTATAGCAGGACCACAACTTGTTGTGCCCATAATGAATGAAAGATATGCCCTAAATGCAGCAAATGCTAGATGGGTTAGTCTTTACGATAGCTTATACGGAACAGATGTTATTAAATCAGAGGAAGGAGGAAGTGAAAGATACGATCCCTCAAGAGGTCAAGAGGTAATAAAATATGTAAGGGAATTTTTAGATAAACACATTCCTATAAATGGGACCAGTTGGAAAAGTATTTCAAACTTAATTATAAAAGATGGTGATTTGATTATTTACAAAGATGAGAATGAATTTAGATTGAAGGATACTGAAAAATTTGTAGGTCATAGAGGAGCAAGTAATAAACCTTCAGCAGTAATTATCAAGAACAACAATCTGCATATTGAAATTATCATTAACCCAAGAGCCTTTAGTGCAGCTCATGACATTGCTGGAATAAGTGATGTGATAGTAGAGTCAGCTATTTCTACCATATGTGATAATGAAGATAGTGTAGCAGCAGTTGACTCTGATGACAAAATAAGATGTTACAGAAACTGGTTAGGTTTAATGTTGGGAAATTTAAATGTTAAATTTGAAAAAAATGGAAAAACTTTTGAGAGAAAATTAAACCCTGATAGGAGCTTTATTTCTAAAGATGGTAAGGGATTAAAATTACATGGAAGAAGTCTTTTATTAAATAGAAATGTTGGACATCTAATGACAAATTCATCAATAATTTTAAAAGATGGATCTGAGGTACCCGAGGGTATAATGGATGCATTTATTACTACCGCTGCTTGTTTACATGACTTGAATAGAAAAGGAAATTCCCGAACAGGCTCTATCTATATAGTAAAACCAAAAATGCATGGACCAGAGGAAACTGCTTTTACAGATTTAATCTTTAGCAAAGTTGAAGAAGCTTTAAATATAAAAAAAAATACTTGTAAAATAGGGATTATGGATGAGGAGAGAAGAACGTCTGCAAATCTAAAAGAATGTATAAGATCTCTAAAAAATAGAGTTTTTTTTATTAACACAGGTTTTCTAGATAGAACAGGAGATGAAATTCATACATCAATGGAAGCTGGGCCAATGATCAAAAAAGGTGACATGAAGCTATCTGATTGGATTTCTGCTTATGAAAACAACAATGTAGATATTGGAATTGAATGTGGTTTCTCAGGTGTCGCTCAAATTGGTAAAGGTATGTGGGCGATGCCAGATAAGATGTCAGATATGTTAAATCAAAAAATTGACCATCTGAAAGCTGGGGCAAATTGCGCTTGGGTACCGTCACCTACAGCAGCAGCTCTCCACAGTCTTCATTACCATAAAATAGATATTTTTGATCAACAAAAAAAATTAGCTAGTAGAGAGAAAGCTAAATTAGATAATTTATTATCCATACCTGTAGCTAATAGACCAAATTGGTCTATGGAAGAGATAAATTCTGAAATTTCTAATTCAGCTCAAACTCTCTTGGGTTATGTTGTTAGATGGATCGACCAGGGAGTTGGTTGTTCAAAAGTACCAGATATTAATAATATCGGATTAATGGAAGACCGTGCAACTTTGAGAATTTCGTCTCAGCACGTTGCTAATTGGATACATCATGGTGTAACAACAAAGATGCAAGTAATAGAAATTATGAAACAGATGGCTAAAATTGCTGATCAACAAAATATTAATGACCCAAATTATGAAAAAATGAGTGATAACTTTGAAAATTCTATAGCATTTAAAACTGCATGTGATCTAATATTTGAAGGTACAAAACAACCCTCCGGTTATACTGAGCCCTTGTTACACTTTAATCGTATAAAAAAGAAATCTAATCAGAGTTAGATTTTAAATCTGATCTAAACTTGAAGGCCGAAAATAAAGTACCATCATCTAGACTTTCTATTTCTCCACCTACTGGTAAACCTTGTGCAAGTTTGGTAATTTTTGTTTTTGTGTTTTTAAGACTATCTTGAATATAATAAGCTGTAGTTTGACCTTCAACTGTTGCGCTTGTAGCTAAGATAACTTCCTCAATTTTATCTTTTTTTACTCTCTCTACTAAGGAGTTAATTAATAAGTCATCTTTTTTTAATCCTGTAGAAGAAATAGTGCCTCCTAAAATATGAAAATATCCTTTAAATATATTAGAACTTTCTATACTCCACTGATCAGAAATATTTTCAACAACACAAATTTTATCATATTTTTTTTCAATAATTCGACAATTATTATAGCTGCATTCAATAGAAGTTGGTTTCAATATTCCACAAATTTTGCATCTTAAAATATTTTTATAAACGTTAGCTAAGGCTTTAGCCATGGGTTTCAAAAGTTCATCTTTGTTATTTATCAATTTTAAAACTATTCGTTTGGCAGACTTTGGTCCTAATCCTGGTAATTTGGAAATAATTTTAACAAGTTCCTCTATTTCATTTGTATTTTGCATTTGCTACAATGGCCATTTAAATCCAGGAATATTAAAACCACCTGCTGTTTTAGAGATTTCTTCATTAGTTTTCAATTTTAACTCCGCCTTCGCTTTATTATGTGCTGCAACTATTAAATCTTCAATAATAATTTTATCACCTTTTAAAATTTCATCAGAAATTTCAATTTGACACATCTCTCCTTCACCATCCAAAGTGACTTTAACAGAATTAGACCCTGAAATTCCTTCGACCTTAATATTTTTAATTTTTTCTTGGCTTTCTTTAATTTTATTCTCTAGCTCTTTTGCTTTATTAAGAATTTTAGTAAAATCTGTCATTAATTTTCCTCATTATTATTTTTCATATCAATCAACTCAATATCTGAAAACTTTTCTTTTAAATCTATAAATAATTTTGAATTTTTAATATTCTCCATTTCTTCATCTTTTATTTTTTTCAATTGTTCTTTGAATGAAATTTTGCCCTCTGTTTTACTTAAAGTTATTATCCACCTTTCCCCAGTCCAATCAAGAAGCTTGTATGTTAAATCTTTTACAAAATTTTTATCTAACTTTTCATTGAAAGAAATTTCAATCCTTAAATTTTCAAATTTGACTAAGTTCACATTATTTTCTAATTCATATTTTAATTTAATTTCTTTTTTATCATTGCATGTTTCAATTAAATTATTGAATGAATTAATCTTAAAAGTCTTTACGCCTTTTAAGTCAGACTCTAACTTTTTTTTAGGTTCAACTTTACTCGTTTGTGAAATGCTCTTTATTTGGTTGATAGTTTTATTTGGATTTACGATGTCCTTTTTTGTAATTTCAGGAGACTCAATTTTTACATTATCTTCATTGTTTTTTATATTTTGCTCTGAAATTTTTTTTTCTTTTATTCCTCTCAAGTAAATTAATCTTAATAAAAACATTTCAACAGACAAGTTTTGATTTGATACAACATCTAATTCATTCAGAATTTTAATTGTAAATTGCCAAAATAAAATTAATGTTTTATTATCTATACTTTCAGATATTTTTTTTATTTGGTTATATTCATCATCATTTAAAGAAAAATTTGTGCCTTCGGCTGTTAATGAATTAATATTTTTTAAATAATATAATAATTCGAGAAAATCGTTGATAAATACTTTTGGATCCACTCCTTGGTCATAAATTTTTCGATAAAGTTCAGATGTTTTGTCTTCATTTCCTTCTAAGATAAACATAATTAAGTCAATTAATTGTGATTTATCAAAAAAACCAAAGACTTTATGAGCTTTGGCTAAAGATAGCTCTTCTTTTTCTAAAGTTGATAATAGACCCCTGTCCAATAATGATAGCGCATCTCTTACTGAACCTTCAGAAATTTTTACAATTAGTTTTAAGGCTTCATCAGAAACTTTGCCATTTTCTTTTAAGGATACCTTTTTTAAAAAATCAAAAAGTTCTGAAGACTTTATTCTTGATAAATCAAACCTTTGACATCTAGAAACAACTGTAATTGGTATTTTTTTTATTTCTGTTGTAGCAAATATGAATTTTAAGTATTCGGGAGGCTCTTCTAAAGTTTTTAATAAAGCATTGAATGCTTGTTTGCTTAACATATGCACTTCATCAATTATAAAAATTTTATACTTAGCAGACGTTGGTCCATATCTTGAAAATTCAATCAAATCTCTGACATCGTCCACTCCAGTTTTGCTTGCTGCATCCATTTCTAATACATCAATATGACTTGAATTAGCTATTGCTTTACAATCACAATTTTCGCATGCATCTTTTTCAGAAATATATTCAATCCCTTTTTTACAATTTAAGGCTTTAGCAACTATTCTTGCTAATGTTGTTTTTCCAACACCCCTAATACCAGTAAATAAATAAGCATTAGGAGTTTTATTAACCTTGATAGAATTAATTATTGTTTCAGCAATTGTGTTTTGACCAATCAAATCCTTAAAAGTTTGAGGTCTATATTTAAGTGCTAAAACTTTGTTATTTTTATTCATATTTTTTTAAGGAGACTAGAACCTGAATAACTGTCTCTACGATTGCTTCCGTTAAGATCTGATCGGGTTCAAGCAGCATCCACCTCTAGCCTCCAAAACTATTATAGC
>MDTB01030894.1_pt1 | contig 16829 bp, 12 predicted proteins | sample 811161 | NCBI WGS metagenome assembly MDTB01 (sample SAMN05326650, study PRJNA326480) | marine metagenome | isolation source: seawater | place: Mediterranean Sea | collected 2009
AAGATTTTGATTATATTGTTTCTCCAAATGATTGGAACAATTTGAGAACACACTATAAAGATAATATTAATTTAGTTAGAGGTAAAACTGAGAAAGAAGTTGACTTAACTATAAATATAGTTGTCGATGATAAAAAGGTAGACCTTATTTCATCTCTTTATCAATTTAATTATGACGAACTTATAAAAGATAGTTTAGAACATGACTTTTACCGAGTTATTTCAATAGAAAAGATTTTATTTATAAAAACTTTAGCGGCGGTTAATAATGATATTAAGTCAATAAAAGACCAAAAATTAATTGTGGATTTTATTGTCGACTCAAAATATCAACCCGTTAATAGATAATTATGTTGATAACGAAAAATTAAATAGATAATTTTAAAAAAGTTATTAATTATATGGAATTCAAATTAAAGATAATTTTAATAGGAGACTATTCATGTGGTAAAACTTCAATTGTAAAACGAATAAAAGATGAAGTTTTTTCTGAAAGTTATAGCACAACAATTGGTGTCGATTACCTAAAAAAAACTTTTTATCATAATGAACTTTTTAATGATACTACAATATTTTATGATGGTAAAATGGTATATGAGGTTACACAAGAGGAAACTTTAAAACATTTTAAACCTAAAAATCCGTTATTTAAAAAATATCATATGGTAAATAAAAATACATCTAGAAATGACATTAAATACAATTTGGCAATATGGGACACTAGTGGTCAGGAACAGTTTTCAAATATTACAACAGCATATTATAGAAATATTACATCCGCCGTTATTGTGTTTGACTTGAGCAATTATTCAAGTTTTAAATCTATTGAAAGTTGGCATAGAAATTTATTTGATAAATTAGATGAACATGCGCATGCTTATTTTCCTTTTATTGTTGTAGGAAATAAATCAGATTTAAAAAATACAAGAGCAGTATCATTTGAACAAGCAGAAGAATTAGTAACTAAATTAGGTGGAATTTATGTTGAAACAAGCGCAAAAAATAATAATAATATAAATCATATTTTTTCAACTCTTATCAAAGCAGTAGTATTTAATATTAATCATGAATTAGTAGTTCCTTCTGGAAAAAATGGTATTATAATAAATAATCTTGATAATTCGTTGTTTCCTAGAGAAAGTAATATATATACTCCCGAAATAGAAGAAACAAGTAATAAATGCTGTATAATTATGTAGACTATTTTTTTTTTTTGAGATTTTTTCTTAGATGTAGTTTTTTTTACTGTTCCTTTACCGCTTGTTGTAGTTTTTTTTTTTTAATCCGAATCCTGTGGGTTGCCAAGGTTCTTTAACCATCTGTTCTACAACTTCTTTAGGGAATACAGTTCCCGCATTAGCATCACCACGTTTCTTGTGAATTATATTGGAACACCAGTAATTTTTATCAGATAATATTTTTGTAACTTCATATCCAGAAGTCTTTGGCGCACCTTTGTGTGTTAAAAATTTAGTTCCTAAAGGGATAGGCATTATATAATATAAATACAAATAAATAACTATTTCTAGAGTTTTATTTGTTTAAATGAATAAGAGTGAATATTTTGAAAAATAAATCTTCAATATGAACTATTTCTTTATAAGACTTTTGTAGATTATGATTTGAAACCGAAATTAACCGAGTAAGTTTCATCTTTTTCGTGTCATCAAATATTTCACATACATTGGAAAAATAGTTTAAAATATTCTTTAGTAATACGTTAATATCTTCATTATTAATTTGATAATCATACAGTATTTCCCTTATTTCATTTAGATTTGATAATTTTTTGTCTATTAGTAATTTACATATTTTATCAATTGTTGTATCTAATCTAGATTTATAAAAATTATTATTTAACAACAACATTTCTAATTTGTTTACAATATAGTGAAGGTTTCGATTATTGTCTTTTATAAGTTTGTCTAAATTTATTTTGTTTAAATCTCTCTTCGAATATGTAAAATTTTTATTTTTTTTCATAGTTATTATTGCTTCCTTTATATTTTCCACACTCGGAGATTTAACTCTAAAGTTGAAAAACACGCCATTAAGAGTAGTCATATTTATTGAATTTGTATTTCCAATAACAATAAATCTTACGTAATCAGTTAAAGATTCGGCTTTTTGTTTTATAAACTTTACAAATTCTACACTGGCTATATGGATATTTCTTATTAAAATAATTTTATAATCTAATTTACTATTTATTTCACGCGATTCAGTTAACGCATCAATGATTGAGAAGAGATTATTTCTATTATTTGAATATTTTGATAGATTTATTTCAAAATGATACTCAGATGAAGGTATTGTTGTTTCTTTTAGACTTGCCCATTGATTAGAAATATTAATTGTCTTAAAATTTATAGAAATCTCTTTACTATTAGTGATATCTTCTAAATTCTTAATAAAAAGTGTATATTTACCAGTTCCAGGTGGTCCAAAAATATAAAGATTAGGGATAAAATCTTTATCAAAAAATTTACTAATTTTTATTATAGCATCTTTATTAATAATGAAATCTTTAGTAGATTTCGGTATAATAATGTCTTTCAAAAACATGCTATTATTATGATATCTATTAAATATACCTTTATGTATCAAAATAATTTGTTATTATATATTAATGAACTTGTTAAATCTTTGTTTACGCATTCCTAATCTTGGAATATTACTTTACTTCTTGTTTTTCATAGTATTAATTCCGTATATACTTATAGCCAATTCTAACCTTCAGATTCTTAAGTATTATATGCCATTAATGGTTGCATTAGCGCACATGCTTTCATTATCAGGTCATAGTAAATTATTTGGTAACTTATACGATTTACAACCTAAAAATTTCGTATCTTTTGTTTCCACTAATTTTATAAACCTCTTCGCATTATTTGGTATTCTCTGGCAAGTTATTTCATATGCTCAGGCAGATTCTACCAATATTCCACGCGCAGTAGTTTATGGAATAATACTATTTATAATTGCTTTCCCTATGGCACGTCAAGGTATGAAATTTGTTATTAATAATGTAGACTTTTACTTAAGAAAAAAGACCGAAATGACATTTGAATATAATTGGCATCTTTTAACCTTTGGATTGATTTATATAATATTCTTACTTGGTTTACAAGCAGTAATGTTAACTCTTGTTGATACAAGTAGGAAGAAGTCTGAAGAAGATAAAATGAAAGACGAATTGAAAAAATATCAAAACAATAAATCTAAATTAGAAGCAGAAAAAGCCAAATTACTTAAACAAATGAATAATAATCGTGTTTCCAGAAATAAGGCTGAGAAGAATGCGCTAGAAGCGAAATTAAAAGAAGCTGAACAAGATGAAGAAAATATTAATGATTTAATAAATAATATAAAAGAGAATGTTGATAATTATAGTAATTTGAATAATAAAAATAATGTGAATAATTTAGAACAGGAAGTGGAAATGCAAAATAATCAAGGTAATATACAGAATAATACTCAACAGAATATGGAACGTGCTCGTGAATTATTAAGTAATATATCAATTACTGATCTCGAATCTTTCGCTAAAAAACAGGGAATTAATGTTTAAAATATCTATTTGATTTAAAATATTTAAGATTTAAATTTTATTATTATAAATAATGAATTATAGCAACGCTGAACAATTTTATGAAGGAATAAATATCGTATTTGATTTATACACAAAATATGGTGATAATGATTATATCGGTGAAGAAGTCACACAATTAGAACACGCACTTCAGTGTGCACATCAAGCATCTATTGAATTTCCAGATAATTTGGAAATTATTTTAGGAGCATTTTTACATGATATAGGACATCTATTAAGTATTCATGATAGTAATCAGGGGGTAGAAGATAAATTGATAGATTTTGATAATAAATCATTAAATGGGTTGGGTTTAGTAAATCATGAAAATATTGGTGCCGACTTTTTAGAGAAGATGGGATTTCCAAAGTCTGTATCTTCTTTAGGAAGAAATCATGTAATTGCCAAACGCTATCTTATTACTAAAGATGGTGAATATTTAAATAATTTATCTGATGCATCAAAAGAAACCTTTAAACTTCAAGGCGGTGTGCTATCTAATATAGAATTAAGTAATTTTGAATTAGATAAAGAGCACCCAGTATTTATTAGAATGCGTCATTGGGATGACATGGCAAAAGATACCGAATTTAATTATCAGCGCAATATTAGTTTTTATAGAGATATGGCGGTAAAATTACTTATTACAAAGAATCATAATCTTTAGTAATGTTTAATCTATATGGTTTAAATATGTAAAATCTACTCGTATTATTTTTGTTTTTATTTTGTTATTCATAACTAATTATGAGTAAAGTTTACGAGTTTGAAGAACAAAAATGGAGAGACCATCAAAGTGGTTTTACTAAATTTTTAGATATTTTAAAAAAATATGACCTTAATTGTCTTAACGATGTAAATAAAGACTATTTTTTACTGAAAATGCTTGAACTAAATCAGTTAGTAGATAGTATCGATGTTGTTTTAGATGAAATAAAATATGAATGTTTATATCCAAATTCGGATAAAAAAGACCATAAAAAAATAAAACTTGAGATTCAAGAGCATCTTCAACGTAAATCATTGATTAAGTCGGTTCTCTTCCAATCTATGGATAGTTAGTCTGGTGTTTCAAAAGGGACAAGAGTATCGTAACCTTGGTCACTTGATAATGCTTTTCCTAATTCCTTTAGATCATCAATTTGTTTTTCAGGCTTTAGTTTTTTTATTTTATCTGTGAGTGTTATATCTGGTATAAGCGTCTTCATTTTATTTGTCAAAGTATATCCGGAGCCATATTTAGAACAATTTTCGATATGTTCTCTTAATTGATATCTGTTTTGATCTACATTACCTCCACTTGCAGCAAATCCTACATCTACATCATAAAAATTAATATAGAAATCGGAATATTTTTGTTTATTTGCATCAGATGTGCTATCTAATTCTTTAAACATTTCACTTAATCTAAGTCCTATAATAAGCAGATCACTATATAAATTTCTCATTTCTTTTTCTGCTTTATCTTTGTCTGATCTTACCGTATCCGTTTTATTTTCGTGTAATTTATGAGAATTTACCTTATAGTCTCTAAATATTATATAAAAAAGTTTTATTTTTTTTAATAAGAGGTCAATTAATTCCTTAAATATTTTTTGGTTAACACTAATTCTATCAACATTGTTAGGAGCACTAAAGTTGGTATCATCAATATTACCGGTACTTAAATATGCCGATGTAAAGTTATGATTTGAAAGATTTAAATTTATATCTCTATGAGTTAATCCCTTAAAATCTACTATATCATATTTTAAATCATAATCATTGTTTATGTGATAATTTTTATAGTCAGTTATTAATTCATAATGGTTACCATACGCAACAATATAGATAGATCTATCACTAGTTATTTTAGAGTCTCCATATTCAATAACACCTTCTGCTTCTTTTTCAAAATCAAAACTATGGACTTCTTGGGTACCTAAATCTAAGACTTTGGATTTTGGTTTAATAAAAAATACTTTTATTTTAACCTTTACATTTTTAGCAAATTGTTCAATAACAGTATTATTGTAAACAGATACATTATCGGGTAACTCATATATCTGTAGTATATCATTAAATATTGTTGTTAATATTGAACCTCTGTTTGATTCTTTTCCGACACTAATTACAACTGTGCCTCTTGAATCATCTTCATCTTTAAATTCAATTTCTTCATTATATCCTTTTAATTTGAACCAATCGGCAATAGATATCCAAAATCCGTATTTAGTAAAGTCTTTAGCACCTCCAGTTTGATTCATAATTACAACTTTGCCATCATTCTCTGCTACAATCATGTCCTCTATATCAATTGCCTTTTTCCCCAATTGGGGTTCTAAATTATTATAAAGTTCTTGAATTGTATTTTTTGTGTCTTTAAAATCACCGTCATCCGGTAAACTTTCTGAAAGTACCATATGAGAATAAATTAATTGTAATATTTCAAATTTCTTTTCATCCGTTGTTGCATTTGTAAACTGTTTTTTTGGATTTACAAGATAGTTATCATCATATAATAGTATTAATCCGTCTTTAATATCTTGAATTACGAATTGATCAACGTGTTCATCTAAACGTAATAGTTTTTTATCATTTTTATACAAAGATAATTTATACAGTTCGCCCTCGTTAGTAAGATCACCATCTAATTCATAGTCGAAGTTTCCTTCTTTATATTTGGTAACTAATTCAAAATGATTACCATAAGCTACAATTATTATTTGTTTATTTTTATTTCCATCATCAGGTTTAATTGTACCATAATCAAATGTATCTCTTTTACAACTTAAACCTGTTTTTTTACAATCACCTATATTAAGTTTATCTACACCGCCCTCTCTCTTATGATAAAAAACTCTTATGAGAATATCATTATCTTTGGCAAAAGCGTTAATAATTTCTGATTGACCTTTTTTATTATCATTTGCGTCATCATCAACAAGTGTAGTAATTTCATCCTCGCCATTAAGAACATATTTTTTTGAGTCTTTTTTTGTATATTTTGTTCTTAAATATTCTTTAAAGTTTAATAGTAATTCTTGTTTATTTGCTTTACTATCTTCTAAATTAAATTCCTTACCAATTTTCTTGGCAATAGCCTTGGCAATAGCCTTGACAATAGCCTTGACAGTATCAGTATCTTTATTTGATATTAACCAGTCAAGTATGGATATCCAGAAACACTGTTGACTTGTTCCCTCTCCTAAAGAACCATTATTTTTAATTACCATTAAACCTAATCCTGAACTATTGAATGGGGGGGGGGTGTATACTTCAGTAGATGATAATTCTATTTTTATTCCAGGAGGACTTACAGCAGGACTTACAGCAGGACTTACAGCAGGACTTACATCAGAACTTACATCAGGACTTACATCATGTGGAGGTGGAGGTGGAGGTGGTTTATTCGGGCGAGGATGTCTTTGCGTTTTTTGTTTCGGTGGTGGATTTAATTGTTTATTTATATTATCAAATGTGTCATATTCATCCTCTGATAATGTAGATAAGATAAAATTTGTTTTGTCAATAGGTGGATTGTATGAAATATAAACTTTTCTTTCAGTAATATCATAATTTAAACTTAATATAGCGTGATCTACTAAATTTATAATAACTTCTTCATACTCTTTATAAAATTCACTACTATCAATAGATATATATTTATTCTCATTATCCCTTAAAAATATAACCTCTTTGTTTTCTTGTTTTTGATAACTTACAAAATCATATTTCGCCCCATTTTGTTTAGAAGTATAAATTCCTATTCTATTAACTGAGCTTTTGGGTTGGTTTGTATTAAATGCTTGTGAGAAACTACTATTTTGTATATTTGTTTTATCATTTTCTTGTGAACATTTACAAACAATAATAATATTATTTTTTTGATTATATCTATCAGATAATTTTTTTATATCTATATTATCACTATCTAAATTTGTAAAGAAATAAAGTCCATTGTTTTCGGTATTTTGTAATATCATACATTTTTGTAATCCATCACCAAAAGAAACTTTTTCTGACATATCAATTCCTAATATTTTAGAATTAAAATTTATTTCATTTAAATTTTCTTTTGTAATTACGAGATAAGGGAATCTATAAAATACTTTGAATCCGTTTTGTGAAAGTTGTGGTTCTAATATTTCTTTAAATGAATCATTTAACACATCATGAAACTTACTTAATAAAATAAATAAACTATCGTATGTTTTATGTGTTATCATATTAAGTTGTATAAAATCGTAATATTTATTACCCACTTCTGCTTTAAATTTTTTACTGTTATCGTCCTCAGTGAACTCAGTGAACTCAATAAAACCTATTTTAGGTAATGTTAATTTAGGTATTTCTATTGTTAAATTTACTCTTGTTTGTTTTAAAGAAGGCATTTCATCCCCTTGTATATCAGTGTAGGTTATAGGAGTTAATTCAGTAAAACTCTGAAACTGTTTTCCAAATAAGAACAACTGAGGAAATAATGTATATAACTCTAATGTTTGTTTTAGTATATTAATTTTATCAAGTGGAGACTTTCTTAATGCAACTTCTTGACCGGATACTTGTCCTTCACCATCTAAAACTTCAACTTTATTCGCAAATTTTACTGTCCTTCTATCACCCGATTCGTTTTGCGAACCTTGAGTTCTTGATTGTCCAGTTGGAGTAGTTCTACCAGAAGCAAACGCGTTTGCCTCTTTTTTCTTTCCTACACTTAATTTTTCTAATAATCTAGAACGTCTTGTTTTCTCCTTACTTTTCTCAAGTAATTTTTCTTGGTATTTTCTATCTTTTTCTAATCTTATTTCTACTGCGCGATTTATTGAATCTTCATTAATATTATAAACATCCTTAATTTTATCTTTTAATTGACTATGAACAATATTAAATTTCATATAAATATCGTCTCCTAAAATCATTCTACAACTTTGTTCATAATCATTACCTTCAAAATTTTGTAGAATACTTACCATTTCTTCGTATGAAGAATCTTCTATTTTACCATATTCTGTCACTCCAGGAGCAAACTGATATTGACCAGGTCCCATACCCATATTTGCTCCTTGAAGCATCGCCATCTGTCCACCAGGGCCCATAGTTCCCATACCAGGATAAATACCCATTTGTCCTCCCGGACCCATCATTGCCATCTGACCTTGAGGTCCCATACCTTGAGTATACCCAGGCATTCCTGGAGTTAATTGTTGTTGTTGTTTAGTAGTTTCTTTTTTCTTTTCATCTTTTCCCTCATCTTTCTTTTTTTTCTCTTCTTTTGATTTTTTTTTAGACTCTTCTCTTGCTATTTTTTTTGCTTTTATTGCATTACGTTTTTGTGAACGTAGACGTCTCTTATCTCTTTCTAATGAGCGTCTTCTTCTTCGTGTCTCACTTTTTTTTGTTTTTATTGCACGTAGTTTATCTTGTAAAACTTCTCTTCTTTCTTTTTTTGTTAATGAACCATACTCGGAAGAAGAAATACTGGAAATATCTGAAGATTCTGATTCACTTTTTTGAATTCTTCTATTAGATATTCTATCAAAAACACGACTTGTTCTTCCCCCGTATTGTGTTTTTCTTTTTTTTTTTGATATTCTATTTCGACTATTAGATACTAAATTTTTTTTCTTTGTTGAAATTGAATTCATACTTATAATTTTACGAGAAAATATTTAAGTATAGTAAACTTTTATAATTTAATTAATTAAAATATGAATACTGGGATATTTAAATGTAACTCTAAAAATATAAAACGAGTTTACTAGTAAATCATCGTAATTTACTTTAAAAGGTCATAAAAGTTAAAGATTATTGGATAAATATAATTAAATGTAACTATCTTTTTGGGGATCAATATAATTGCTATTACAAGTTTGACTCTTTAAGATATATTCATTTAACGTGGTTAAATCTACATCTAATGTATCTAGATGTTTTACAGGATAAGGACAATTTATAGCGTCAGTTACATCAGGGGGAGTTGGTTGAAAGAAACTATTTTTTAATTCGTCATTAAATATCTCACTGTTTTCATTTAAATATTTAATTCCATGGAAAATAAAATCATCATCCATAGGTATTTTATTATCATAAATAAAGTTTACCAACCATTTATAATTATCTGTAGCTTCTTCAAAAGAGAAAAACCTATTTTGTATATAATCTTTTTCAGCCCTTTTATTTTCGTAATTCTCACCCAAACATTCTAAACATCTAAATTCTAAATCTTTATAGAATTTTTTCAATTTTTCTTCTGATTTTTTATCTAATTGTAAAGTTCCATTATTAAAATTTTCTAAAAGTTTCGAAACAAAAAAGTATTGAGCATTTAAATCAAGCGCATTGAGATTTGCCGTTTCATAGTATTTTGATTTTTCACACAATTGCTTTTCATTTGAATTATTTATTAAATTATAACATTTATCACAATCGAACAGTGTATTAATTCCACTTCCATCGGAAGGTCCTGGTAGTATATTTTTTGAAAGTGTTAATGAACTATTATTTACTTCTAAGTAAGAACTATTCATTTTATTATCTAGAATATTATCTCTTATAGAACTATTACTTTTAATACCTCCAAGTGTTATATGTTGTTCTAATCTATCGCAAATAGGCATGTCTTCGTTTATACTAACTAATTTATTATCGCTGTCAGTTATATTAATATTTACACCGAAAAGAGACACTAAAAGAAGATTTATATTTAGTAATCTTACAGTTTTATTAGCGTAATACATAGGTGTGCTCAATTCCTTCTTCATTTTATCTATATTTTCTTTTAATTTCAATAATGTTTCTATATTTTTGGTTCCTTTATGTGGTTCCAAAATAGACTTAATTTTGTCTTTTATTTTTATTAATGGTTCATTTAATAGTTTTAATTCATTTTCATATTTATTAACACGATCTTTATCTATTTTGATTTCATTTTTTAAAGTTCTTAATCTAGCTTTTTGGGCGTCCTTTATTTCCTCTATTTTTAAAGACCTCATTGTATCATACCCTGTGATTATTTCCTTTTTAACACCATTTTCAATAATTGTATATGGTCCACGTTTACCTTTAAATTTTTTTAACATTTTTAAACTATGATCATTATTATAGTCATATTCGTAAATTTGCTTCATTTCGTTTGTATTTCTCTCTATATTCCTTAAAATATCTTCAATATTCTTGTTGTTATTCTTAAAATCGTCAATTTTACCATTATGTATTTTTTCTTGAGACCTAAAATTGTTTAAATTTGATATAGTTTGATTCATTTGTTTCTCGTCAACAATTCCAGCAGCACATCTGTTATTTGAATTTTCTGATATGTCGTGATTGGCAATTGTATTATATTGAATTTCCAAATTACGCATTTGCCTGTAATTACCAATAAGTTTAGTTAACCAAAGACCACATGTCTTATCAGTCTTAGTTTTTTCTATATTTCGTTTCACCTTTTTACATTCTAAATAATACATGCTAATAACAATTAAAGGACGTTTGTTTCTTCCTTCAACAATAAACGCGATTTCATCTTCAATGTAAGGAACTAAGTATATATGAATATCATTATCTTCATCATATTTAGACTCATCTGTCATTCTAAAAAATATATTTCGGATAATTTGTTTATTGACATCCGAAGAAAATGCGTTTTCCTGGGCTAAAATGCGCTTTATAATATTAATATCTAAATTAACCATCTGCTCTTTCGCTCTATGTTCTATTTTTGTATATCCTGCTGGCATAGAACCTAAATCCTTCAAAAATGTTGGATTCCTTGGAGGATTCGGTTTTTCGCTAAAAAGAGAATAAATATTACCGGCGTCATAGGGTGGGTTTGTAACTCCGGGTGTTGTTGGAGCAGTGATATCATATGTAGGTTGTGGTTCCGGTATAGTTCCATCAAATTCATACGGATTACGTTCATAATCAATAATATCTTTACAACTAGGATATATGGCATTTTCTTGGGGAGAACTTGAATAATATTTAATTAAATTTTCAACTTCATCTTCTTCTACCATTTCTTTTAAATAAAATTTAACTCTTGTTTCATTCCAAAAATTATTTAATAATGTTACAAAATTATTATCTAAAAATTCTTTGGAACAATAGTCGTTGAGAAGCACATCATCTAATTCAGGAACATTATAGTCGCGTCTCATTTTAAATTTATGGAATTTAATACCAATAGCCGAATCACGCAAATTACATTTTTGTTTATCTGATAGTGATACATCACCTGAATAATTACATGTAAAATATTCTTTTCCGAATCCAAGACCTATTCCATCATTTAATGTATATATTTGTTTGGTTTGCTTTTCATCATTATTATTTACATTTAATCTATTATTAAATTCGCTTCTTAGCTCATTTAGTCTTATTTTAAATTGATTATCATTATAAAGTGTAAGAAGAAAAATACAAATAGGTATGATAATAATAAAAATTATAAGATAGATATTCATTAATATAATCTAGTAAAAAAAAATTAGTAAATAATTTATATAATGGTGATATTAAGTTTAATATATCATTTATAGGAATAAAATATTTTATAAAGACTATGTATTTATTCTAGAAAACTCTTTAAATCTACAGCGTGGTAGTTAATATTTTTCAAAATTTTACCAGTAGATTCATTAAATATCACATAACCATCTGAGAATAAACTTTTGCGAAAATTAGGAGAATCGTATCTACTCTCATTATCCCTATACCATTCAACAGTTTTTTGCGCCTCTTCTTCTGTAGAGCAAATCTTAGACATATTAGACTCATGAACCATTCTTATACTCGTATCAAGGTTAACTCCCATCAAAGAACCAATAACGTATGTTAAATAAAGCACATCTAAAGTATTCATTACTGTTTGAATAAAGGACCTATTATTTGTAGCATTTTCTAACCCTTTATATGAGTTCATCAAATCTTCTACATATCTATTAAATATTTCCCTATAGGAAGGTTCTGTATATTTATCAAGAAAGGATGAAGGAGATACATCAAAAGCACTTCCATTAAGTAAACTATAAATAAATTGTTTTGTTTGATTAAAATTACTTCTAGAAGCAATTTCGCTTGTTCTACTAGAATCCAATATTTCATACTTTTCATCCATGTAATTAGTAAATTCTACATCTCCATCTATTCCATACACAACAAGAAGTCCATAAGCTACATATTGAATATCGCTAAGAGCATCAATCATTTCAACAACATCTTCGGATTCAATAGCTTCTTTCAATTCCGTAATCTCTTCATTTATTAGACTATTTCTAAGATTAACTACTTTAGGTGATTCACTGAAAATATTTAATCTCTGTTCATTAGGCGCTGGATGACCAAAAACTTGGTTAAATTGTTTAACCATTTGAAAATTAGATAATCTGTTTGTCATTTGTAAGTGTAAGTATAAGTTTAATATAATACTTAGTGAGATGTTTAAATCAATTTTATTTTAATTTTCATTTTTCACGCACATAAAAAATTTCTCTATTTATTTTAAGTATGGCAAATAAGTCAAAAAAAAGAAGTATAAATAGTAAAGAAAGAAATAGTTTAAGAAAAAACACACGAAAAATAAAGTTAAATCAGTGTTCTCCAAAGAAAGACTCAGAATCATTTACTTGTTTTACTCGTCCAAGTTTAAAAAGAATTATAAAATATTGGAATGAATCAAATAGTAATGATAAAATTATCTATAATGAAAATGATTCCCATTTATCTTTATGGAAAAAAATTAATCAACGTTTATCAAAAATCTGCGATAATGAGTATTGTTGGTTGGACCAACTATTTATATCAAATAAAAGTGAAATATCAAACGATTATAGACCAAAAATGCCTAGTGCTTGGAAAAAAAATAAGAGAGAATGGTTAACAACAAGTGATATTGAAAAAGTTATGAATCAATACATGAATAAACACGATGATTTCTTTTTTGTAGGAGCAGTTCCAATTGATTTTGATAAAGAAATGAGTGCTGGAATGTGTGTTGTAGATGAACTTTGTAAAATTAAAATTGCTAATTTAGTCAAAAAAGGTATTTATCAAATCGGTATAGTCTTTAATTTAGACCCACACGATAAACCTGGTTCACATTGGGTATCTTTTTATGGAAATTTACGTGAAGGTAAATTATACTACTTTGATTCATATGGGTTCAAACCTCCTAAAGAAGTAAAAAAATTGGTGGAAAGATTAACAGAGCAGGGCAAAAAACATAACATTCCTATGGAATATAGACAAAATAAGGTACGCCATCAATATAAAGAGTCTGAATGTGGTGTTTATTCTATACATTTTATTGAAAGTATGTTAAATGGTAAGTCATTTGATAATTATTGTAATAGTGATATAAATGATGATAAAATGAATAAATTAAGAAACAAATATTATGTAAAGAGGTTTAGTTAATTTTTTCACTTAGTTTTTATTTAAAAATAAATTATAGCAAAACACTTGTAGAGATTACTTTATTTAATATTTATTTATAATATTAATTTATATGAATAGTCAAAAACAGGAGACCGTTTTAAAAAAGAAGTATAAATTTACTTTTAAAAACGCATCAAAAAAACCAAAAAAAAAATCTGTAAAATCTAAAAAATATAATTATATTGAAACATCTTTTGGAGAAGTTTTTAATGTTAATACAGGTAAAACAATAAAATATACTAAACTCGCTGTAAAGCGAATTAAGGAAGCGTTAGAAAAAAAACTATCGAAAAATTTAATTGATAAATCCGAATTTGATGAATATATTTTAAATTATGATAGTAAAATTAGGTCAGAAGAAGAGCATATTTGCGAACTTAAAGGAAAATTATGGTATGATGCCGATGGTAAGTGCTTAACAGATAATATTAAAAATAGATTTCTTTGTGGGTATTTATTGACCTATGAACAAACAGAAGAACTTACTGAAAAAATATTATCTCAATCTGATAAAGTGTCTACTGCTGTAAAATATAGAAAAAAAACCGATTATCAGTGGTCTGAGTATATATTTGCTGTATTACTTAAAAATCCACATCTAGATTTTGATTTAAAAACAATAAAACAAATTGATAATATTTATTTATCAGATATACAAAAGCACGGTTTTTTAAAAGACCTTGACGAATCATTCGAATATAATTCTAGTTTTGTTATAAATTGGTTTAATAAAGCCAAAAAGGAAATAGGTAGTTTATACGAAATTTACCCAGATTTAGTGGAAAATAAATTTAATGAAGTATATTTAACTGGTAAAACTATAACTGAACCAAAGATTAAACGATATTTGGCAACGAAAGAAAAGGGACGCGACAAAGTTAATAAAGGAGACATTTATTTATTAAGTAAAATCTATAGTAAAGATATATTTCTAGGATTTTCTATTAAAAAAAGTAAAGACGCTACATTAATAAACTGGAGTATAGAACAACAATTTAAAAAACTCAAAGAAAGTGAATACACCAAATTAAAAGAGGCACAGACAATATTTATGTCAGGTATAGGGATGATATCTATGAGTTCATCAGCATATCATAATCTAAGTAAATCAAATCGTAAACTTTATGAAGAAATAAGGGATAATTTCAATGAAGCAATGAAGGGTTCTAATTTATATAAAGATACTATTAGAGAAATAATCGAATCAAATGAAACCTATTTTCTTGGAGAAATAATTGGTGGCATTGGAGCAATAACATCTTATCCTACATACTTATTTGATGGTGATTCTTTGACTAATTTAAATAATCTTTATAAATTTTATAAACAAAATCTTACCGAAGGAAGACTAAAGTTTATATCGGATAATAAAAAAGATAATTTAGAATTAAAATCATTTGGTATAAAAGAACATTATAGTGATAATGCTGGTAAAATTTGGTATTATATTAAAGAGGGTGACGAATTTAAGTATAGATTTGAGATAAGAACAAAAGGAAATCCATATGCTAGTTTACAATTTCAAATGCACAAAATTTGATTTAAATAAATTTACTTAATTTAAAAACTGAATCTATATTTTTAAGTCTATTAAAGACGGCGCCTTTTCCACCACTCTCCTCTCTATCAATTAATACAATTGTAGATGTATCAATATTAAATTCTCTAAAAACTTCTAAAGATTCTAAAATACTTAGTCCAGTAGTTAAAATATCGTCTATTAAAATTAAATGTTTTTTACCTTCTAAAGTTCCTTCAAATAAATTTTTTGTTCCGTAATTTTTTTTCTCTTTTCTTAATAAAATCATTGGAATATTATTTTTCAATGAAATATATGAAACAAATGGAATTCCCGCATATGGTAACCCACATAATACAATTTCCGAAAGTTCTAATCCTTGTTTTTGTATTAAATCAATAATTTTTATATATAACAAATTCGAAAGACTTGCCATTATATCTGGATATGATATAAGTGATTTAACATCTACATAATAGTTTGAGTGTAAACCCGATTTTAAAGTAAAGTCTCCACGTCTAATAAAGTTTGTATTTTTCATTCTATTTACCAATCTATCGATTGGATTTAATTTATCTATTTCGGAGGTTTCCATTTATCTAAATATATTATTTATTTGTTTAATTCAATTTAAAATAATATTTATTATATTTAATATTATGAACTCGAGTTTTCTTGAAGCAAACAATATAACTTCACTTATAAATACAGTTAGAAGTAATGTTAAACAGGAAATTAATTTTGACATAACACAAGAACCAAAATACATAAATGTATTAAAAAAACTTGTTAAGACAATCCATAAGGCAAACATAAATAACAATGTAACCACAGAATATATGAATAATTTAGTAGTTACAAAATGTGTTCCATTTTTAGTAAATCAAATAGAGAAATCTAATACAAATTCCAATACTTTACAGAGAGGTAACGTTTATGGAGAATTACCTCTTAATACTAGTTTTAGACCTCAAGCAACAAGAACTAATGATGCTGGACTTAAAAAAGAAAATAATTTACCTGTAACAACCGATGATCAAATGGATTTTTCAAATCTTGTTCTAGGTAATTCTCAAAATATGAATACGAATAGAAGTCTTGAAGTGCCTCCTAGACAGATGCCAACTTTAACAAACAATTCGCAAACACGAATGGATATTCCTGGTGGTAATCAGAATTTACCATTAGGTAATCAGAATTTACCATTAGGTAATCAGAATTTACCATTAGGTAATCAGAACTCACCATTAGGTAATCAGAACTCACCATTAGGTAATCAGAACTCACCATTAGGTAATCAGAA
>MDTB01003885.1_pt1 | contig 16828 bp, 15 predicted proteins | sample 811161 | NCBI WGS metagenome assembly MDTB01 (sample SAMN05326650, study PRJNA326480) | marine metagenome | isolation source: seawater | place: Mediterranean Sea | collected 2009
AATTTTTACAACTTTACCTTTGTAAATTTTTCCCATTTCAGGCTTGGCGATCAAACTTTTAATAAATTCTATTGCTTTATTTCTTGAATCTTCATCTGGTGCTGCAACTGTCACTTCTCCAGTATCTTTAACATCAACCTTTGCACCTGATGTTTCAACAATTTCTCTGATCGTTGCTCCACCCTTACCAATCACAGTAGCAATATCTTTTTTATCGACCTTAATTGTTTCCATCTTAGGTGTGTGCTTTGAAAATTCTTTTCTTGATGTCTTAATAGCCTTGTTCATCTCAGCAAGAATGTGCTCTCTTCCACCTTTGGCTTGATCTAATGCTTTTTCCATGATTTCGAATGTTATGCCTGTAATTTTAATATCCATTTGAAGTGATGTAATACCATCTTTTGTACCCGCAACTTTAAAGTCCATATCTCCTAGGTGATCTTCATCTCCTAAAATATCGGATAAAACAGAGAAATCTTTGCCTTCTTTAATTAAACCCATAGCTATCCCAGCAACAGGTTCTTTTATTGGTACTCCAGCATCCATTAATGAAAGAGAGGTTCCACAAACTGTTGCCATTGATGAGGAACCATTCGACTCTGTTATTTCAGATACTACTCTTAACGTATAAGGAAAATTTTCTTTTAAAGGTAAAGATGAATTTATGGCTCTCCATGCTAATTTACCATGTCCGATCTCTCTTCTTCCAGTTCCTATTCTTCCACATTCTCCGACTGAAAAAGGTGGAAAATTATAATGTAGCATAAAATTTGACCTTTGCATTCCGTCCAAGCTTTCTAATCTTTGTTCATCATCTGACATCCCGAGAGTTGTTACTACCAAAGCTTGAGTTTCTCCTCTAGTGAAAAGTGCAGATCCATGAGTTCTTGGTAGTACGCCTACTTCACACTTAATTTGTCTTACGTCTGCTAAACCTCTACCATCAATTCTTTTTTTATCTTTTAAGATTGCTGTTCTAACTATGTCTTTTTCTAGGGATTTGAGCTGAGCCATTGCCTGATTTTCAGTTACGGACTCATCTTCTACAAACATTTCTTTACATTGAGACTCTATTTCAGAAATTGCAGTAGATCGTTTTTTCTTATCTATTTCTTTAAAGGCTGACCTCAAACTGCCTTCAAATTTATCAGTTATTTTCTTTTTGACTGATGAATGATCAATATCTTCCACTACCCACTTAGGCTTTCCTGCTTTTTTTGCTAATTTTTCAATAACTTCAATAATTGGAACAAATTTTTCGTGACCAAATTTTACAGCATCTAACATAATCTTTTCTGACAATCCTGAGGTTTCAGACTCAACCATTAAAACGGCGTCTTTAGTTCCAGCAACAACTAAATCTAATTCTGAGTCTTTCAACTCTTCTATAGATGGATTTAAAAGATATTTGCCCTCTTTATAACCTACTCTACTAGCTGCTATCGGTCCTTGAAACGGCAATCCAGATATGGCTAATGCTGCGGACGAAGCAATGATAGATAGAACGTCAGGTTGATTTTCTCCATCATATGATAAAACTGTAGGAAGTAATTGTACTTCATTCATAAAACTTGAGGGGAATAAAGGTCTAATAGGCCTATCTATCAATCTTGAAATTAAAGTTTCAGCCTCTGTAGGTCGTGCTTCTCTTTTAAAATATCCACCTGGAATTTTTCCCGCCGCATAATATTTTTCTTGGTAATTTACTGATAGTGGAAAATAATCTTGTCCCTCATTTAATTTTTTTGCACCAACTGCTGTTGCAATTACAACTGTCTCCCCTAATGTAGCTATAATAGCCCCGTCTGCTTGACGAGCTACTTTACCTGTCTCTAAAGTTAATTTTTTACCATTAACCTCTAATTCCTCTTTATGTATTTTAAACATTATTTCCTTAAATTTAATTGTTTGATTACTTTTTGATAGGAATCAACATTTTTCTTTTTAAGGTAAGATAGAAGTTTTTTTCTTTTATTTACTGATTTATTCAAACCTAAAGTTGAATGTTTATCCTTTTTAAATTTCTTAAAATGCTCAGATAATTTTGTTATCTTATCGGTTAACAAACCTATTTGAACTTCTGTAGAACCAACATCTTTACCATGTGTGGCAAGCGACTTAATTGTATCTCTTTTTTTCTTTAACATTTTCTTTATTTTTTTTTATAATTTTTTCAATCTTTTCAGCATATTCAAATGAGTTATCTTCAACAAATGTGAGTTTAGGAAGAAACTTAATATCTAGCCTTTTAGATAAAGCTTTTCTAACAAGATGCGAGTACTCCGTCAAGATCCTAACTGTTTCTTTGGTCTCTACTCCGCCCAATGGAATAACGTAAACTCTAGCTGTTTTCAAATCTGGGGTCATTCTTACCTCTGTTACAGTTATAAGCTTAGAATTAAAAGAAGGTATTTTTGCTTCATTTCTAATAAAAAGCTCACCAAGATTTTGTTTTACTAATTCACCAACTCTCAATTGTCTTTGACTGAATGGTCTTTGTATTGATTGATTTGTCGTCATTTTATATCGATCTTTGAATTTCCTCTGATAAATAGGATTCTATTACATCTTTCTCCTTGAAGTCCATAAAGTCTTTTATACTAATTCCACATTCTAAACCTGTGCCTACTTCTTTAACTTGATTTTTCTCTCTAAAAATTGATGAAATTTCACCACTATAAACAACTACTCCGTCTCTAATAATTCTTGCCTTAGATTTTGCTTTTATTTCACCGCTTATTACTTTTGATCCGGCAATTTTTCCTGCTGAAGACACTTTAAATATCTTTTGAATTTCAGCGCTACCTAAAACTGTTTCCTTTATGTCTGGCTCTAATAGACCAGACAGTGATTTTTCAACATGATCGATTGCCTCATAAATTATGTTAAAATATTTTATATTAACTTTTTGTTCGTCCGCTAATTTTTTTGCCTCTCTATTAGGTTTCACATTAAACCCAATCAATATCGCATTTGATGCTTTAGCTAGGGACACATCTGTTTCATTAATCATGCCAATGTCAGATAAAATAATTTTTGCTTCTACTTCTTTATGTGTAATTTTGTTAATCGCCATTTTTAACGCTTCGCTTGAGCCTTGAACATCAGATTTAATGATAATATTTAGTTCGTCTTTATCTTTCGTTTCCTCAAATAGAGTAGTTTTATCTTTTGCCAAGACTTTTTGTTTTGCAGAATTATTTTTTTTAAACTCAGCGAGTTTTTTTGCCTCATCTTCGTCATCAGTTACCATAAATTCTGCTCCAGCATAAACCGAACTATTCATTCCAAGAATTTCTACTGGCATTGATGGAAGTGCCTCACTTACCATTTTTCCCTCATAATTAATCATCGCTCTAATTTTGCCCCAAGTATCACCACAAATAAAGTGGTCTCCTTTAATTAATTTCCCGTTACTTATCAAAATAGTTGATACCGGCCCTTTTCCTTTATCTATTTTGGACTCAATTACTACACCTCTTGCTTTGTCACTAAAAGAAGCTTTAAGATCTAAAATTTCGGATTGAAGCAAAATGCTCTCTTTCAATTTATCTAAATTCAATTTTTTTAGTGCAGAAACTTCTACAAATAATGTATCACCGCTTAAATCTTCTGCTATAAGTTCATATTGCATCATTTCATTTTTAATTTTACTTATATTTTTTTCTGGTAAATCGCATTTATTTATCGCTACTATGATTGGAACTCTTGCAGCTTTAGCATGTTTAATAGCCTCTACCGTTTGTGGTTTTATTCCATCATCGGCTGCAACGACTAATACAACAATATCTGTGATTTTTGACCCTCTTGCTCTCATTTCCGTAAATGCGGCATGACCTGGAGTGTCAATAAAAGTAATTAATCTATTGTTACTTGTCTTTACTTGATACGCACCGATATGTTGAGTAATTCCGCCATGCTCACCAGAAACTACGTTTGAATCTCGTAATGAATCTAATAATGATGTTTTACCATGATCTACATGTCCCATTATTGTGACTACCGGTGGTCTGTTTTTTACATCTCCTTTAAATTCTTTTTGTAATTTATTTGTTTCTATATTTGGAGCTTCTTCTAATATTGGTTTATGTCCAAATTCCTTAACAATATATTCAGCCGTGTCTTTATCAATATTATGGTTTATTGTAGCAACTACTTTCATATTGAATAGAAACTTTATAATATCATTAGATTTTTCAGCCATTCGATTTGAAAGTTCCTGAATTGTGATTTGTTCTGGAATTTTTACTTCTCTAATTACTTTTTTAAATTCTTTTTTATCTTCACCGTCTGGTTTCTTTTTTTCCTTAAGCCTAGCACGCTTCACTGAAGCCAAACTTCTTTGTTTTATCTCTATTTCTTCAACATTCAAAGCTCTTGATACTGTTAATTTAAAATCTCTTTTATCAACTGGACCTTTTAGTTTTAATTTACTTTTTCCCGCTGGCTTATTATCTTTTTTAATAAAATCTTTTGTAGCTTGCTGCTCTATAAATTTCCTAGCAAACTTTTTTTTCTTCGTATCAGGATTTAAGTTAATATTTGGTGATGCTGGAGTTTTATTAAATGATTTATTTGGTCTAAAAGGTTTTTTTTTTCTCTACTGAAAATGATTTTTTGCCAGATGTAGATATATAAGATGTATCAATTTTCTTTTTTAGGTTAGATGTAATTGTGAGTGTTTTTTTTTTGTCTTTATCCATAACATTATTTATACGCTATCTCTCTAGCAGCCATTATTAAATCGTCAGCTTCTTTTCTTGATAAAGAAAACTCTTCAAGATAACCATCAATTCTAATTTTTTTTCCTTTTATTTCATCAAAACCACCAATTAACTCATCCGATGAAAGATCGGCAAAGTCACTCAGTTTTTTTATGTTTTTTTGACCTAAGATCACAAGCATACCTTGGGTCATTCCTTTTAGATTAATTAATTTTTCTTCTACACCTAATTCTTTTAATTTTAATGCAACTGCTTCCTTTTCTTTAATTAAAGTTTCTTTTGATCGAGAGATTAATTCTTTTGCTGTTTCTTCATCTATTGCGTCTATTTTTGAAATATCCTCTGGGTTGGATTGTGCAATTTCATCTATCGAGACAAAGCCCTCTGAAACTAAAAGTTGTCCCAAAGTTTCATCAACTTCAAGATTTTTTATTAAAGTTTCTGTTCGCTCTTTAAATTCCGCTTGTCTTCTCTCCGAATCTTCTTTGTCAGTAAGTATATCTATCTCATAATTAGTCAATTTTGAGGCTAATCTTACGTTTTGTCCTCTCCTACCTATTGCCTTGCTTAAGTTCTCTTCCGTTAAAATAATATCAATTCTTTTATTGTCCTGATCGATTAATACTCTCTGTATTTCTGCAGGTGATAAAGACTCTGAAATTAAGGTAGGCAAATCCTCAGTCCACTTAATAATATCAATTTTCTCTCCATGAAGCTCATTCACAATAGTTTGAACTCTACTTCCTCTCATACCAACACAAGCACCGACGGGATCGATAGATGAGTCTTGAGAATGCACACATATTTTAGCTCTACTACCGGGGTCTCTTGCTACAGATTTAATTTCTATAGTTCCTTCATAGATTTCAGGCACTTCTTGGAAAAATAATTTTGCAAGAAATTGAGGGTGAGCTCTTGATAAAAATATTTGATGACCCTTCAATTCTTTTCTTACTTCATAACAGTAAGCTTTTACTCTATCTCCAGTTTTTAGAATTTCTCTTGGTATTAATTCATCTTTTTTTATAACTCCTTCGGCTTTACCTAAATCTACAATTACATTGCCATACTCTAGTCTTTTAATGATCCCACTTAAAATTTGACTTTGCTTGTCAATAAAGTCCTCATATTGTCTATTTTTCTCAGCTTCTCTTACACGGCTACTTATAACTTGTTTAGCACTTTGGGTTGCGATTCTTCCAAAATCAATTTGGGGTAATTCTTCAAAAACTTTTTCTCCAATCTTTAAATCTTTATTGTTTGGATTTATTTTAATAGCTTGTTCTAATGAGATCTCTCTTGCGGAGTCCTCGACTTTTTCTACAATATCTAAAACTTTTTGTATTTTTATATCACCTGTTTCTCTATCGATTATAACTTCAATATTATTGTCGTTTCCAAATTTAGTAAGAGCTGCTTTTTGTATAGCGCTCTCCATCGATCCTATTACTAACTCTTTATCAATTGATTTTTCGCTAGCTACAGCTTCAACAATTCTTAAAAGTTCTAATTTATCTAATCCTCTATTTAACATTATATAAAACCTAAAAAAAAATGGGCTAGTGCCCATTTAGAAAGTTCAGTTAATTATATGTTTTTTAGAAGAAAATTATGGTTTTTTCAAGATTACAATTTAAATAAATCAGTTTTATCGGTTTTTTCCCATGTAAATTCCCCTTTATTTGTCGGCTTTCTACCAAAATGTCCATAGGCAGAAGTTATTTCATATATAGGATTATTAAGTTTCAACATTTCCCGAATTCCTCTTGGCGACAAATTAAAATTATCCTCAATTATTTTTCTTACCTTATCAGTTTTCGCTTCATCACCTGTGGCTAACTTAATGAAAATTGATAGAGGTTTTGAAACACCTATTGCGTAAGCTAGTTGGATCAAACATTTATCTGAGACTCCTGACGCGACAATATTTTTTGCTAAATATCTTGATGCATAAGCTGCAGATCTATCAACTTTTGTAGGGTCTTTGCCAGAAAAAGCTCCACCACCGTGCGGTGCAGCTCCACCGTAAGTATCTACGATTATTTTTCTTCCAGTAAGACCGGTGTCTCCATCAGGTCCACCAATAATAAATTGTCCAGTTGGGTTAATATAAATCTCTTTTGGATTAAGATCTGATAAAAAGTTTTCAGGAATAGATTTTCTAATATATGGAATAATAATTTCACGGACTTTTTCCTGGTTAAGTTCCTTAGAATGTTGTGTAGAGATTACTACTGAAGTAACCTTAATTGGTTTTGCATTTTCATAAAGCATCGTAACTTGGCTTTTAGAGTCCGGCTCTATACCAATTAACTTACCACTTTTTCTATCTTCGGCCATAAGTCTTAATATTTTATGCGAATAATAAATTGGAGCAGGCATTAATTCTTGTGTTTCATTACAAGCGTATCCAAACATGATACCTTGATCACCTGCGCCTTCATCTTTGTTATCTTTTGAGTCTACTCCCATTGCTATATCCGATGACTGTTCATGAAGGAATGTCTCAATATTTACAGTCTTCCAGCTAAAACCCTCTTGGTCATAACCTATATCTTTAATACAATCTCTTACTTTAGATATTATCTCATCTTTTTCAATTTTTGGACCGCGTGTCTCTCCAGCTAAAACTACTTTATTAGTAGTAGTTAAAGTTTCGCATGCAACTCTTGAAACAGGATCTTTAGATAAATACGAGTCAACAACCATATCAGATATTCTGTCACAAACCTTGTCAGGATGTCCTTCTGAAACAGACTCACTAGTGAATAAATATTTATTGTTTTGCATTTTTTTCTTTGTAAATAAAAAAGAATAAAAGATATGTAATTAAAACTATAAAGAAGATCAAATCATTTTTAATCTTATTTGATTTTATTAACGGAATATTAAATTCTATACTCCCTGCTTCATTTCGATTTAACTGTTTGATAACTCTTCCTTTATTATCGATTATTGCACTCACACCTTTGTTTGCTGACCTTAATAAAAAAGTATCATTTTCTATTGCTCTAAATATTGATTTAGCAAAATGTTGATCCGGTCCAATTGTATCACCAAACCATCCATCTTCAGATACATTTATTATAAGATTTGTATTCTCATTTGATTTTTGTATTAAGTTAGGGAAAATTACCTCATAACAGATCAAAGGTAAAATATTTAACTTGTCTATTATAAGGTTTTCATCATCAAGACCTTTTAAAAATGATCCATGGCCCTCAGTAATTTTTTTAAAACCAAAATTATTTAAAAGACTTTCAAACGGCAAAAATTCACCAAAGGGTACAAGTTTTCTTTTGTCGTAACTCTTAACAATTTCAAACTTATTGTTTACAACAATCATACTATTAAAAAATCTTCCTGATGAGGGGTCTTCTTTATTTGTTCCAAATATTATTAAATGTTTTTGAGAAAAATTATTTGAAATCAAATCTTTAAAAATTAAAATTTCATCATAACTATAACCACTGAAAACTCCCTCAGGCCAAATAAATAGGGTTTTCTTATCTTTATTTGGTTCACTATACCTTATTAATTTTTTAAACCTTTCTTCTATGTTTGTCCGGCTAAGATCATATTCCAAATTGAAGTTAGGTGATATTATTTTTACGAAAATTTTATTTTTTGTATTGTCAATTAATTTATAATTTTTATTAATTTCATAGTTACCAAAAATATATAAGATTAAAACAATAAAAATTGTAAAAATAAAATAGGCAACCTTTTTGGATGTACTCATCTTAAAGTAAAAGATTATTGGAAGAGTAAAAAATGTTATCACTAAAAGATTATAGGAAAACAAGCCTATTATATTTGTAATTTGTAAAATTTCATTAAATGAAACTGTGCTATAAGACCAAAGATTCCATGGAAAACCTGATAATAATTTAGACCTTAGAAAGTCTGAGAGAGCTAAACTTGCAGAAAAAAGAAATACAGAAGAAAAATCTAATTTTAAATACGGCCCTACAAATAAAACCGTAAAGGCCATAAATAAACTTAAAAATAAAGGTATCATTATTAAAGCAAATGGAATTAGAATTTTAAAGTTTTCATCAAAAGTTAATGATTTGGTAATCCAAGATAATCCACTGAGATAAAAACCAAATCCAAATAATAATCCAAATATAAATAAATTTTTCTTGTACGGTTTTTTTCTATAAATAGTTTTTGATCTTTTATTAATATAAATTACTAAATAAAAAACTATTGGAAAAACTATGATATTTATTATCACCAAATTAAAAGGTGAAAAAGATAAAGTGGTAATAGAACCAATGATAAAAGGAATCAGATATAATATGATAAATCGATTTTCTAAATATTTTTTAAACATTTACTAACTTAAAATATTTTCTCTCTATTCGATTCATCTTGAAAAATTCACTATTTTTTTTATGGTCATATCCAAATAAATGTACTAAGCCATGAATCCATAATTGATCAAATTCAACTTTAAAAGTTTTAATTCTATTTTTACCTTTGACCTTGTTGAGATTTATTATGATATCACCAAGGTAAATATCTTTTTCTTTTTTTAATTTTTTTTTAAGCATTTTCTTTGAATAAAATGGAAATGATAATACATCTGTATTTTTATTTTTTTTTCTAAATTTTTTGTTAAGTTTTTTTATTTCTTTGCTGTTTGATAGGAGTAATGAACAAAAAATATTTTTCTTGTAAAATTTTTTATCTTTTAGATTTAATTTTTTAATTTTTCTTTCGATATAATTATTGGGGCTTTTTATGTAACTAAACCAATTGCTATGGCTTGTTATTACATTAATTTTTATCATCAGTGCTTTTACTATTATAAGCTCTAATAATTCTTGAAACTAGTGGATGCCTAACTACATCATTATAATCAAACTCTATAATTTTGATTTCATTTATATCTTTAAGAATATTCTTTGATTTTACCAAACCAGAATGTGACTTATTAATTAAATCAACTTGACTTGGATCTCCATTAACTACCAACTTAGAGTTTTCCCCAATTCTTGTTAAAAACATTTTTATCTGAGTTTCTGTGGCGTTTTGGGCCTCATCTAAAATAGCAAAACAATTCTTCAAAGTCCTCCCTCTCATAAAAGCTAAAGGGGCAATTTCAATCTCACCTGTTTCAATTTTTTTATCAATTTTATCTGCTCCAAAGAGTTCATACAGTGCGTCATATAAAGGTCTTAAATACGGATCTACTTTTTCCTTCATATCCCCTGGTAAAAAACCTAGTTTTTCACCAGCTTCAACTGCGGGTCTAGATAAGATTACTCTATCTATCTTTTTTTCCATTAATAAGGTTACTGCCACGGAAACTGCTAAAAAACTTTTTCCAGTACCCGCTGGCCCTAAAGACATAACTATATCATTTTCTTTAAGTGCTTTTATATATTCTGATTGTTTCTCAGATCTTGCGATTACTGATTTTTTTGGAGTCTTTATCAATTGTTTAAAACTTTTTACATTAGACTCTTCTATTTCGATATTTTTTTTCACTGATAAAATTATATCCTCATTTTCAATAATATTGGTTAAAAAATACTTATTAACTAAAAATTTAATAGCACCACAGAATATTGCTAAATTTTCTTTACTTCCTTTGCACGTAATAGAATTGCCCCTAAAATAGACATCCGTATCAGTTAACTTGGATATTTTTTTTAGATTTTGATCAAATTGGCCGACGATTGCCATTAACATTTCGTTATTATTGATAGATATATTAACAGTTTCACTATCTATTTTTTTTATAATAGTATTTTGCTCTAATTTGCTTATTTCTGACATTTATTTAAGCTGCATAATTTGTTTCATCTAATTTTGTTATAATTTCACCCAGTAATGTATTTTGATTTCCCTTAGTTATCTTTATAGCCTTTATTTTTCCAATTAAATTTTCACTACTTTTAACGATAATTGAGTTAAAATATTGATCTCTACCAAAATACATATTTTCGTTTTTCACCTTATTCTCAAAGAGTACATTTATAATTTTATTTATTAATTTTCCTCTATAAATTGATTTAATTTTTTCAGCACTGCTTTGAAATTCAATTAATCTAGTTTTTGCTTCTTTAGGGTCTGTTTTATGCAAGTCAAACGCCGGGGTGCCAGGTCTTGCACTAAATATATAAGAAAATGAATTAATAAATTTTACTTTATTCATAAGATCAATTGTTTCTTTAAAATCTTCATAACTTTCCCCTGGATATCCTATTATAAAATCACTTGAAAATTTTATATTTGGTTTAATTTTAATTAGACTTTGAACAATTTCTAGATACTCCTCAACTGTATGTTTTCTATTCATAGCCTTCAAAATTTTATTTGAACCACTTTGAACTGGTAGATGAACTAGAGGCATTAATTTTTCACAATTTTTATGCGCTTCTATCAAATCTTTCGTAAAATCTTTGGGGTGTGAAGTTGTATATCTTATTCGTTTAATATTTCTAATTTTTGATATTTCGTAAATAAGATCCGAGAGTTTGTTATTTTCGTAATTGAAAGCATTAACATTTTGTCCTAGTAAATTAATTTCTTTAGCACCATTTTTAGCTAACTGGTTCGCTTCTTTTACTAATTCTTTAATTGATCTAGAAAATTCTGGACCACGCGTGTATGGTACAACACAAAATTTACAAAATTTATCGCATCCCTCTTGAATAGTTAAAAACGATGAAATTTTGTTATCAGAATTTTTTAAAGAATTTAAATTATCAAATTTTTCAATAACGTCAAACTCAGTAAAATTAATTGGTTTTAATTTTTTTTCTAATCTTAAAATTATATCATTAATTTTATGATATGATTGTGGTCCTGTAACGGCGTCAATATATTTTTCTTTTTTTAATAAAATCTCACCTTCTGCTTGGGCCACGCAGCCAACAATAATAACAATCGGTTTAATTTTGTTTCTAAACTCTTTTTTAACTCTACCTATATCATGATAGACTTTGTCTGTAGCTTTTTCTCTTATATGACAAGTATTTAGAATATAACAATCAGCTTCGCTTAAATTATCAGTAGGCAAATAATTAATTTTTTTTGTTAAATCAACTATACGATTACTATCGTATTCATTCATTTGACACCCAAAAGTTTTAATGAAAATTTTTTTTTGCAATTTATTTTTTTATTTTTGAACCGTACAGCTCTAATTTATGATCTACTAGCTTGTAACCAAGTTTATTTGCAATTTTTTCTTGTAGTGCCTCTATATCTTTGTCTACAAATTCAACTATCTCTCCACTATTAATATCAATTAGATGATTATGATCATCATTAATTTCATATCTTGCTTTACCTGCTTTGAAGTCGTGTTTTATTAAAATTCCAGCTTCCTCGAAAAGTTTCACAGTTCTATAAACAGTAGCTATACTAATTTTATCATCTATTTGGGCAACTCGTTTATGTAATTCATCTACATCTGGATGGTCTTTAGAACCATAAATTTCCTTCGACTCGGAGAGTATCTTTGCGATTACTTTCCTCTGGTCAGTTAATCTAACTCCCTTCTCTTTACATTTTTCTTCAATTGTACTCATAAGTAGCCAATCTAACTTAAATATAGAGGTTTTATCAAATTTTTTTGTAATAAATTTTTTTTTATCAAAAGTTCAATATTAGCAAGGTTAAATTGCCCTAAATCAGAGTTATTATATCCAAATAGATTTATTTTTTTTGAAACTTTTATTCCTTTTGCTACTGATAAGGAAGCTCTTATAGAGGAGAAGCTACCGGGTCCATTGTTTACCAATACTGAAAAGTTGCTGTCAAAATTTACTTTGTGTTTTTTTATCAGATTTAATAAGCTTGTTACTAATTGATCGTTATTTACTGTTTGGTCAAAATCATGAATGAAAAAATTATTATCAACTTTTAAACCAATTTTATTTTCTCTGCCTATGAAATTCAAAATCAAAAAATTTTTAATCATATATCTCTTTATATCTATTTTGTCTTTCCAAAACAATTTGTATTCAAATTCATCTATAAATGATATTGATGATTTTGGTATAATTTCTTTGATGTATCATAGATTTGAAGAAAATAAGTATCCCTCTACAAATATAAGAATAAATGATTTTGAAGAACATATTAAGATTATAGAACAAAATAAAATTAAATTTATAAATCCCAGAGATTTTGAAAAAGAATTAACTGACAATAAATTACAAAGGAAGGTACTCTTAACTATAGATGATGGATTTCTCTCATTTTATAAAAATGCATGGCCAATTTTAAAAGATAAAAAGATACCTTTTATTTTATTTGTTAGTACTCGCGAAGTAGGAGCCTTTAATTATATGAGTTGGGATCAAATTAGGGAAATAAGCAAAGAAGAATTTGTGGAAATAGGTAATCATAGTCATACTCATAAATATCTTGCAGACGAAAGTGAAGAGCAAATAAAAAAAGATATTAGAAAATCAATTTCGATTTTTAAAGAAAATCTAGGTAAAAATTCTGTCTTTTTTTCTTATCCATTTGGTGAATACAGCAACAATTTTAAAGATATAATTAAAGATTTTAAGTTCAAGTATGCCTTTGGTCAGCATTCTGGAGTTATAGATGAAACTAAAGACTTATACGAATTACCTAGATACCCTATAAATGAAAAATATGGGGAGATAGAAAGATTTAAGTCTTTAACTAAAACTTTGCCTTTTAAATATAAAAAGATTTATCCTGATGAAAAATATCTATCACAAAGTAAAAATCCTCCGGATGTAAAAATTGAATTTTTCAACAATATCAAAAATTTGAAATCTGTTAATTGTTATTCAAACGAAGGAAATAAATGGAGACAATCTAAAATTAATTTTGAAAATACTAATACCCTCAAGATTCATATTACTGAAAAATTTGTTGGAGAAAGAGGTAGAATAAATTGTTCCTTAAGAGATCCAAGTGGTTTATGGAGATGGCTAGGTATTCAATTTGTAATTGGTGAAAAATAATTTATGACGACAATTGTATTTTCTTTACTGAATTTACTAATCTAACTGGTTCAAAATCTGTCAATCTATTTTGTTTGATAATCTGATTTAATATTTTTGTATATTCTGAGCCTGTCTGAGCATAATTGTTCAGTGTCTCGGTTAATTCCAAACCTTTAATTTTTTTATTTTTATCTCTTAATGATGATCTTTTTTGCCTAAATTTAGTATAGCTCTTATGTGTATTCAGATTATTTTGATATGCTTTAACTGAAGCTCTTAAAATTGGAAATTTTAAAATTTTATGATTTTTATTACTTTCTCTATCTAGAGGTGCTATTCCTTGGCCGCTCCAAGTCCATTGTCCAAAAATAGCATTTCCTTCTAAAGCAAACCTTGAAGTTCCCCACCCACTTTCTTTTGCCGCCTGAGCTAAAGCTATTGACGTTGGTATAATGTCCATCCTAACGACTAATTCTTTTAGATCACCTTTTTTAACTTTATACTCTAATAGTTTTTGTCTAATCCATTGTTTTTCAAGATCAGTCGTAAATTTTTTCTCTAATAAAACTAAAATTTTTTTTCTATCTGCAAGTATTCTCTCGTTTTCCGCTACAATCAACGGTAAAACAATTTTAATAAAAGTCTCTTTTTTAAGTTTTGTACTCTGTAACGCGTCTAAATCTCTAGGAAATTGTGTAAAATAAATAGGTTTAACTAGTTTTTGAGTTCGAACTTTACCAAGATCATACTCTACATCTTTAAATAAATTTAGAACTGTCTCAGTTTTTAAATTTAAATTAGGTAAAATTACTTCATCGACACTTCTTCTTTTAACCTCAAGTTTTGGTTGATCTTTTGTTTTTTTAACCTCTTTATTTTCTTTCGAATTTTTTATTTTAGGTTTTTTAACTTCTTTCTTAGGTTCTGGTTTTTTAACTTCTTTCTTTGGTGCGATTTTTTTAACTTCTTTTTTTAGCTCTGTTTTTTTAACAAATTCTGTATCTGAATAAAAATTAATACCACTAAATACCACTGTTGCTACAACTGTTATAGATACTATTGCAACCATTACTCTTTTAGCACTTTTTGGCTCTATTTGTTGATTGTAAATTCCGTGAAATAATTCTGTAAATAAGTTACCAAAAAACTCATAAATAACTTTTCCTAATTTTGGGATAATATTTAGAAAATTTAATCCAATTTTTCCAAGTTGAACCCATAAATCTTTTATTGCACGGCCAATTTTTCTATTAGTATCAAGTTTAAAATTTTCTAACTTTCTAATTGCTCTATTTTTATCTTTAATTTTATTCTCTTTGTACTCTATTAGATTTGATTTAATTTTTCCTACAGGTTTGATAATATTATCTCTCAAAAAATTTGCTTTGAAATCTTTTGGAATTGTAATCTTGTTTTTTTTTAAGATAAGTTCTAATTGACCAGAAGTTAAATTCTTCCTACTTTTTTCATAATCCTTAATTTCTTTAACATCATAGATATAAGCAAGCTCTACTAACTTATCTCTATAACTTAATTTTTTTTTCATTGTACTGCCTCAACTGAATTTACTTCTTTAACGTAATGTTTTAAAAGATTTTGAACTCCTTGTTTTAAAGTCATTAAAGAACTAGGGCAACCAGAACAGCTTCCTTGTAATTGAACTTTTACTACTCCATTCTCAAATGATTTAAATTTTATATCTCCACCATCTCTTGCCACAGCTGGCCGTATTTTTGTATTTAAAACTTCTATAATTTTATTCACAGTTTCATCATTATTATCTTCATTTTTAGCCGTTTTCTTAATTTCTTTTAGTATTGGCTCACTATTTTTTTCAAAATAATCGTTTAAATGAGAAATCACCATAGGTTTTAGCTCATTCCAAGATACTTCTTTACTTTTTTTAACAGAAAGAAATTTTTCAGATAACAAAATTAGTTCTACACCTTTAAAGTTTAACAATTCTTTTATGAAAGGAATTTCGATTTCATTTTTTTTCTCTTTTTTAAACTCCTCAGTGCCAATAGTTGACAGTGTCTTTTCAGATAAAAATTTTAGAGAATCCGGATTAGGTGTAATTTCTGTTTGTATCATTAAGAACTTATATTATATCAAGCCTACTTTTTCACGTATATTCTTAAGGTTTTCCTCTGCTATTATGTTAGCTTTTTCGGTACCTTTTTTTAAAATACCTTTTAAGTGTGACTTATCTTTAAGTAATTTCTGAATTTCTTTTCCTACAGGAGTAATTTCGCTAATCAAAACTTCTGCTAATTTTTTTTTTAAAAAAGAATATTCTTTTCCAGCCATTTCTGAAATTACTTTTTCAACACTGTATTTTGTCAACTCAGAGTAAATTGTGATAAGATTCAAAGTTTCGGGTTTTTTTTTTAAGTAATTTTATATCACTAGGTATAGACTCTGAGTCAGTCTTTGCTTTTTTAATTTTTTTATTAATTTCGTCGGCTGTATCTTTAAGGCTTATTCTAGAATAATCGGACTCTTCAGATTTACTCATTTTTTTTGTTCCATCTCTCAAACTCATTACTCTTGAAATATTTTTAGATATTAATGGCTCAGGAAGAGGAAAAAAATTATCACATTTAAAGTCATTGTTAAACTTCTGGGCAATATCTCTAGACAATTCTAAGTGTTGTTTTTGATCAGCGCCAACAGGTACATGTGTTGCTTTATATAAAAGAATATCGGCAGCCATCAAGTTAGGATATATATAAAGACCGACACTTGCCTTTTCTTTATCTGATCCAGCTTTATCTTTAAATTGAGTCATTCTATTTAACCAACCTATTCTTGAAACACAATTTAAAATCCAAGCGAGCTCTGAATGACCAGGTACAGAAGACTGATTGAAAATTATACTTTTATCAGGATTTAAACCTGTAGCTAAAAAACTTGCCGTAGTCTCTAAAACATTATCCTGTAATTGATTTGGATTTTGAAAAACAGTAATAGCATGTAAATCAACAACACAATAAATACATTCCATTTCCTTTTGTAAAGAAACAAAGTTTTTAAGAGCTCCTAAATAATTTCCTAAATGAAGATCACCTGTTGGCTGTACACCTGAGAATGCTAATTTTTTACTACCCATTTATTTTGTTTTATAATTTTTAATTTTTAATATTCCTAATAAAT
>MDTB01079993.1_pt1 | contig 16828 bp, 13 predicted proteins | sample 811161 | NCBI WGS metagenome assembly MDTB01 (sample SAMN05326650, study PRJNA326480) | marine metagenome | isolation source: seawater | place: Mediterranean Sea | collected 2009
ATAATCTTACACTTAAAATTAATTGGTGGGCGGTAAAGGACTCGAACCTATGACCCTCTCGGTGTAAACGAGATGCTCTACCAACTGAGCTAACCGCCCAAAAACAGCTACGATGTATACATCAAATAGTTTCTAATGTAAAAATTTATTTCACGTTCCAATATTTAACTATATTATCTTAGATATGATTCTAAATTGTAATTCTTGCCAAAAAAAATTTTTGGTGCCTGATAATGCGATACCTGAAAAAGGAAGGTTGGTTCAATGTAGTGCATGCGGTAACAAGTGGGTACAATATCCAGAAAAAATAACCACAAAAACAAAAAAACCTGAAAAATTAATTTCCAAAACAAAACAGCCCATTGAAGAAAAAAATCAAAAAATTACCAAAAATTTAAAAAAAGCAAAAAATAAGAAACCTAAATTATCTAATCCATATACCGAAGAATACCTGAAAAAAAAACATGGAATATCAATTAAAAAAATTGAGAAAATTGAGAAAAAAACAATCAAAAAAATAAAACAAAAAAATGCACAAGGATTTGGTTTTTATAATTATATAATTACTTATACAATTATGTTTGTTTTTTTATATGGTGCTCTAAATTTAACTAGAGAACTAATTGATATTAATTTTCCTTATTTAAGTATTTATATAGATTACTTTTTTGAAACGGTTGATAATTTTAAATTGATCATAAAAAATATAATTTCTGATTAAAGTTAAATTACTTCTTTTTCTAAATCTTTTATATTAATAAAATTTTTTGATAAAGATGAATTATTTTTTTTTATTTCATTAAAAAAATTCCACGCTAATACAATTATTGAATTATTTTTACCAATAATTGCTTTTTTATTTTTAATAGGTATTTTCACACCCGGAACATACTTCCCGTGTTTTAATTTATTATCTTCTACTATAAAATTAATTTCATTAGTTATTCCAAAAAAATTTAACGACGTTGTTGCTTTAGCCGGAGAACCATATCCAATCAAATTTGTTCTTTTTCTTTTTATTAAATCAAGATTTTTTAATACGTTTTCACGAATTTTGTAAACCTTTTCACCAAATTTTTTATAAGTTTCAAATTTTCTTATTCCAAATTTATTTTCTTCATTCAAAAGCAATTTGACACTTTTTTCAATTTTTATTTTTTTGTTTTTTTTTATGTAAACTCTTAAAGAACCACCATGAGTGCTAATTTTTTCTGCTTTATATATTTTTGCGTTAAATTGAGAGAAAAAGTTTATTAGTGATGTTAAAGACCAGTAATTATAATGTTCATGATATATATTATCAAATGTTAAGTCCTGAAGTGTATTAAGAAGATACTGAACTTCAATTATTATTGTTCCATTTTTATTTAGTAGAAGTAACATGCATTCAGCCATTTCTTTAAGTTTGTCAGAATGAGCAAAAACATTTGATGCTAAAATAAGGTCAGCATTTTTCTTTATCTTTTTTAACGATTTTTTTTCAAGAAAACCATTGTATGTTTTTATTTTATTTTTGTTAGCAATTTTTGCTAAATTTTTTGCAGGTTCTACACCTAATAATTTTTTGAAATTAAGATCTTTAAAGGGCTTTAAAGCAACTCCATCGTTACTTCCAATATCTATAATATAAGATTTATTTGGCTTCAGTTTTAATTCTTTTTTATACTTTTTAGCAGCATTTACAAAATGATTTCTAAAAGATTCAGATGTAGAAGAAGTATAGAGATAATTTAAAAACATTTTTTTTGGATCAACAGTTACTGACAATTGACAATTATGACACTTATCACAATAATTAACTTCAAGAGGATAAAGCTCGCATTTTTCATCTTTTCTTTTTAAAAGATTATTTGCTAAAGGTTGGTATCCTAGTGATACAACTCTTTTAAGGTTAATGTTACCGCAGGATCTACAATCAAATTTATAGCAGCTCAAAAGCAAATCTTTTTCTTTTTCATCTACAAAAACATGTTTTATTGTATGGGTAACCCCATAGTTATTATGTTCTCTTTCTCCTCTTACTAAATTTAAAAAAATTGTGTCTTTTGAGAAAACCATTGTATGAGCTACATTGGGCTTAATAACTGAAAGTTGCCCCTCGTTTACTACTTGAGTTATTTTCGGAGAATTTTTATTTAATATATCCTGAAAGACTTCAATAATCTGACCCTTAACAAACAAACATTTTTGTTCTTGTATAGGATGGTAATGATTAGCTCTAGTTGTTCCTTTTTTAGAGTCTATCAATCCAATAAGGTTAATTGGTTCTGTTAGTTCATGGTTGCTAATTTTTCCTCTTCTGTCGACATATTCATCTTCACCATCTTTTATATATTCCAAATCTTTTTTTAAATTCATTTTTGACCATTTGAAAATCATTTCTTTAATACTTTCATCCAAATTATATAAAAAATTAAAACCTGATTTTAAAATTTTTTTATTTGATAATGAAAAACCTAAATTTGGAATTTCATCATTAGTCTCTCTTAAAGTTATCTTTGGATTATATTTTTTACACATTTTAGCAACATCTTTAACCGTTACGGTATCTTTGGTAAGATTAAATAATTCAGATGAAATATCTTCTCTTTCCTCCATGAACTTAAAGCATCTTGCAACATCAATTAGTGGAACTAAGCTTTTCAATTGTTTGCCGCCGGCAAAAAGTTTTAAAGTTCCATTTTGAGACGCTATTTTTGAAAAAAGATTAGGCATTATATCAATTCTTGCAGTATCTAACGAGTATCCATATACAGAACCTAGTCTGAGAATTATATAGTTTTTTCCAGAATTTCTAATTTGCTTTTCGTTAATAGCTTTTGAGTTTGCATAAGAAAGAATGGGGTTAGTTTCTTCTTCTTCCAAAATATCATTTTTCACTTTCTCTATCCCTTCAAAAACAACATGCGTAGATGGAAATATTATTTTACATTTTTGACTAATCGAGTCTAAAATATTTTGAGTTCCTTTTTCAGCTACTAAATTAATTTTCTTATCTTTCTCTTCGCTGCTTTCGCTTTTTACTCTTGGAACTTCTGTGACACCAGCAAGATGATGAACAACGTCTGCATCTTTACAGTATTTATAAATAAGATCTTTATCTAATATATCTCCGTGTATAAAGTCTATGTTCCAATTTCTAAGCTGATTTACTCTTTCAGAAATGAACCTGTTGTCAATTACTGTTATTTTGTTATTCCAACTAATTCCTGAGTAAATTTTACACAGTTCAGTGCCTATGTAGCCAAGACCTCCAGTAATAACTATATTTTTTTGCATTTAAATAATTTTATAATTTACTTATTATATAATTTATTATAACTCAATCTTTATGAATATCTATGATTGCTTCATGTATTACGATGAAGATATGATTTTAGATTTAAGATTAAACATTTTAGATAAATACGTCAAAAAATTTGTAATTACTGAGTCTATTTATACACATAGTGGAAAAAAAAGAAATCTACAATTTAATATAAACTACTTTAGTAAATTTAAAGACAAAATTGAATATATAGTAGTTGAAGATTTACCTCAATCAATTGAAGTATTAAATAAAAACGACAGCTTGAATCAAAAAAATTCAAAAATTCTTCTTAACGCATTAAGAAGAGAAAATTACCAAAGAAATAGACTAAAAGATGGATTAGAAAAAATTGATGATAATGATTTAGTAATAATTAGTGACGTAGATGAAATACCAAATTTGTCAAAATTTAAATACAAATATAAATTCAATTTTTTTATTCAAAAAATGATTTACTACAAATTAAATTTAAAACATCCAACACTTAATTGGGTTGGGTCTAGAGCTTGCAAAAAAAAAGATATAATTTCACCTCAATGGTTAAGAAATATAAAAGATAAAGATTATTTATTATGGCGACTAGATGTTTTTTTTTCTAAAAAAAAATATTTTAATATAAACAGAATTGAAAACGGTGGTTGGCATTTTACAAGTATTAAATCACCAGAGGACATACATTACAAACTTTCTAATTTTCTTCATCATTTGGAATATGAAGAGAGTAAATTGAGTGTTGATGATATGAAAAAAATAGTAAAAGATAAAAAAGTGTTATATGACCACGCGTCAGATAAAAGAGGAAGTAAATGGAACTCATCAATTTCTTTAGAAAAAATACCAGACAACGAATTACCTGAATATTTAATTACTCACAAAAGTAAGTATAAAGAATGGCTAGATTGAACCTAATGTCTGCTAGTGGTTGGTTTTTGATCATTTTCTTTTGAAATTTGATCAACTTCAACCCACTCAATTCTTTTGAGTGTTTTGGTAAGTGCGTGTTTTAAGACCTCGTCAACATTATGAACAGAAATAATTTCAATATTCTTTTTTATAATTTCTGGAATTTCAACTAGATCTTTTTTATTATCATTGGGAATCAAAACTTTTTTTATTCCAGCTCTGTGAGCAGCTAACAATTTCTCTTTTAATCCACCAATAGGAAGTACTATTCCTCTTAAGGTTACCTCACCGGTCATAGCTACGTTTTTATCAACTGGTATTTCTAAGATCGCAGAAACGATTGATGTAACCATTCCTACTCCTGCTGAAGGGCCATCTTTAGGAGTTGCACCCTCTGGAACATGTATATGAAAATCTTTTTTATCAAAAATTGGTGGTATGATTCCATATTCCAAACTTTTTGATCTTATATATGATTTCGCTGCTTTAACGGACTCTTGCATTACATCTCCCAGCTTACCTGTAATTTGCATTTTACCTTTTCCTGGCATCACGACAGTCTCAATCTTTAAAATTTCTCCTCCTACTTCAGTCCATGCTAAACCAGTAACGACTCCAATTCTATTATGTGTTTCTATCTCACCGTAGTTAAATTTCTCAACTCCTAAATATTCAGCTAAATCTTTTTCTACTATCGGGTTATTAGTTTTTTCGTTTGCATCTATTTTTTTAACAATTTTTCTTGCTATCTTAGAAATTTCTCTTTCTAAATTTCTAACTCCAGACTCTCTCGTGTAGCTTCTAATAATTTTTCTGTTAATTTTTTCATTTATATTCCATTCTTTGTCTTTTAAACCGTTGTTTTCACTTTGTTTAGGTATTAAATATTTTTGGGCTATATTTATTTTTTCATCTTCAGTGTAACCAGGAATTCTAATAACTTCCATTCTATCTAACAACGGTGGTAAAATATTTAGTGTATTTGCAGTAGTAACAAACATTACATCTGATAAATCAAAATCTACTTCTAAATAATGGTCATTAAATTCTTTGTTTTGTTCAGGATCTAATGCTTCTAGAAGTGCGGAAGATGGATCTCCTCTATAATCATTACCAACTTTATCTATTTCATCTAAAAGAAATAATGGATTTTTTGTTCCAGCTTTTTTCATCATTTGAATGATTTTGCCAGGTAGTGAACCGATATAAGTTCTTCTGTGACCTCTTATTTCTGCTTCGTCTCTAATTCCTCCAAGAGAAATTCGAATAAATTTTCTACCAGTAGCTTTTGCAATAGATTTTCCTAAAGATGTTTTTCCAACTCCAGGAGGCCCAACTAAACATAAAATTGGTCCCTTTAATTTTTGTATTCTTTTTTGAACTGCTAAAAATTCAATTATTCTTTCTTTGACTTTTTCTAAACCGTAGTGATCGGAGTCCAGAATTTTTTGTGCACTTTTTAAATCAGTATTAACTTTACTTTTATTGCTCCAAGGTAGTTCTGTCATCCAATCTAAATAATTTCTAACAACTGTTGCTTCTGCAGACATTGGGCTCATTGATTTTAATTTTTTTAATTCGCTTACACACTTATCTTGAACTAATTTTGGCATCTTTGCTTTGGTAATAGCTTTACTTAGTCCAGATATTTCATCTTTACCTTCGTCAATTTCACCAAGTTCTTTTTGAATGGCTTTAAGTTGCTCATTTAAATAATATTCTCTTTGAGTTTTTTCCATTTGATTTTTGACTCTACCTCTTATTTTTTTCTCAACAGAGATAACGCTTGTTTCTTTGTCAACTAATTCAAAAATTCTCTCTAATCTTTTTCTTAAGTCAGTTATTTCTAGAAGCTGTTGTTTTTCAAAGATTTGTAAGTTTAAATTTGAAACAATATTATCTGCTATTTGTGAAGGGTCTTTAAGTTTTTTAATATTATTAATTGAGTCAGCTAAATCTCTTTTATTTAAAATTAGCAATTTTTCAAACTTTTTTAACAAACTATGAGCATACATTTCTGACTCTTTTGTTTTGTTTGTATCCTCAACAATTTTTGTATCACAACTTAAAAAATTGCTGTCCTCTTTAATTACATTTAAGATTTTTACTCTCTTTTCTCCCTCGACTAAAACTTTTACAGTACCATCTGGTAATTTTAAAAGCTGTAATACTTTGCTTAAACAACCGTAAGAATATATATCTTTGTCTTCAGGGTCATCTATTTCTGAATTTTTTTGGGCCACAAGCACTATTGATTTGTCAGTTTTCATAACTTCTTGAAGAGCTTTAATTGATTTTTCTCTTCCGACAAATAATGGGACTACCATTGAGGGGAAAATAACTATGTCCCTTAAAGGCAAAAGTGGTTTTGAATTTGTTTTTTCCATATTTATAGTTATATGGTACTTGTTGTTAAAATATCAAGAAACTTATTCTAATTTAAGCTACTGATGTTGACTGTTTTTTACCATATGTGACAATTGGATCTGAATCGCCGTTAGCAGCAGATTTGTCCACAGTAACTTTTAGAACATTCTCTAATTCTGGCAATTCAAACATTGTTTTTAAGAGTATATTTTCAATTATAGACCTAAGTCCTCTAGCACCTGTTTTTTTACTAATAGCTTTTTTTGCTATTTGAGATAAAGCTTCATCTTTAAATTCTAATTCAACGTTTTCGAATTCAAATAATTTCTTGTATTGCTTAATCAGTGAATTTTTTGGTTCTTTTAAAATTTTTATTAAGGATTTTTCGTCTAAGTCATCTAAGGTTGCTATAATTGGCATTCTTCCGATAAACTCAGGTATTAAACCGTATTTGATTAAATCTTCAGGTTCTAATCCTTTCATAGTTTCAGATAAATTTTGCTCTTCAACAGCTTTGACTTTTGCACCAAATCCTATGGAAGTACCCTTTCCTCTGTTATTAATAATTTTGTCCAAACCTGAAAAAGCTCCTCCACAGATAAACAAAATATTCGTTGTATCAACTTGTAAAAATTCTTGTTGAGGATGTTTTCTTCCTCCTTGGGGCGGAACACTAGCTATAGTACCTTCCATTATTTTTAATAGTGCTTGTTGAACACCTTCTCCAGATACATCTCTCGTAATGGAGGGGTTTTCTGACTTTCTGCTAATTTTATCAACTTCATCAATATAAACTATTCCTCTCTGAGCTTTCTCAACATTATAATCAGCTGCTTGTAACAATTTTAAAATTATATTTTCTACATCTTCACCTACATAACCTGCTTCTGTTAAAGTTGTAGCGTCAGCCATTGTGAATGGAACATCTAAAATTCTTGCTAAAGTTTGTGCTAGAAGTGTTTTTCCACATCCAGTAGGTCCCACTAAAAGAATATTTGATTTTGAAAGTTCTACATCTTTATTATTTTTAGTTTCGTGATTTAATCTTTTGTAATGATTGTGAACTGCAACAGACAAGACTTCTTTTGCAAATTTTTGACCAATAACATATCCGTCTAAAATATCACATATCTCTTTAGGAGTTGGAACACCATCTTGATGTTTTATTAATGAACTTTTATTTTCCTCTTTAATAATATCCATACAAAGCTCAACGCATTCATCGCAAATAAAAACTGTTGGACCTGCTATTAGTTTTCTTACTTCGTGCTGGCTTTTTCCACAAAAAGAGCAATATAAAATATTTTTGTTATTTTTTTCTGTCATAACGAATCAATATTAAAATAATAAGTTACAGAAATAGCTATATCAAGTATAAGTTGTGAAAGTATCCAGATGTTGTGTATTATTTTCTTTTTTCTACTACTGAGTCAATTAAACCAAATTTTTGCGCTTCATCAGCAGTCATAAATTTATCTCTTTCAAGAGCAGCAGCAATTTCTTCAACCGTTTTTCCTGTATGTTTCGAGTAGATCTTATTTAACCTATCTTTTAATAATAAAATTTCTTTAGCATGAATTTGAATATCAGTAGCCTGACCTTGAAAACCTGCAGACGGTTGGTGCACCATAATTCTTGAGTTAGGAAGAGAAAATCTTTTGCCTTTTTCTCCTGCTGACAGTAAAAAAGATCCCATCGAAGAAGCTTGTCCAATACATAGGGTTGAAACAGGAGAATTTATATATTGCATGGTATCGTATATGCCCAAACCTGCCGTAACTAAACCACCTGGACTGTTAATGTAAAAATAAATTTCTTTTTTTGGATTCTCTGACTCAAGAAAAAGAAGTTGGGCAGTTACTAAAGAAGCTACATTATCATTGACTGGACCTACTAAAAAAACAATTCTCTCTTTTAATAATCTTGAAAATATATCGTAAGCTCTTTCCCCTTTACTTGTTTGTTCAACAACCATGGGTACTAAGCTATTTAATTGTTCTTCGATTCGACTCATTGGATAACTTTATACAACTTATGTTTACTTTTTACTAATTTTTTTTAATTTTGTTTTAGATTTATCTTCAGTTTTAGTTTTTTTTGTCTTTTTATCCTGTAAATTTGGATTGTTAAAATTAGATATTATTTTTTCTGCTTCGACACTAGATAAATTTTTACTAATAATTTTAATTTTTGATTTAAGAAGAGTAATAATTTTCTCCTCATAAATTGCTCCTTTAAGACTCTGAACTGCACTTGGATTTTTTTGATAATATTCCATAACCATTTTTTCTTGTCCTGGCATTCCTTTAATTTGTTTATTAATCTCATTTTTTATTTCGTCTTCTAAAACTTTTAAATTATTTTTCTCTCCATACTCATTTAAAAGTAAGCCTAGTTTGATCCTTGATTTTGCTATTTTTTCATTACGCAATTTATGCTTTTCTTTTTCTTCTTTTTTTAAATTTTGAGTAATAGCTGTTAACTCATGATCAACTAAATTTTTTGGCAAATCTACAGAATGTGAATTTTCAATTTGGTCTAATATTTCTTTTTTAGTAATTGAGTCTAATGCTTGCTTATACTGTGATGATATTTGTTTTTCTATCAAAACTTTTAAATCACTTAAATCTTTTGCTCCCATACTTTTAGCAAAACTATCATCAATTGAAATTTCTTTAGCTTTTTTTACGTGAGATATCTTACATTCAAATTTTGTTTCTTTATTAGCTAACTCTTTTTTTGGATGATTAGCTGGTAAAACTGAATTAACAATTCTACTTTCATTTTTTTTTACACCAACTAATTGATTATCAAATCCTTTAAGAAATAAGTCTTTTCCAAGTTCTAACTGAACACCATTTCCTTCACTTCCTTCAAATTTTTTATCATCAACAGTTGCTGAGTAGTCAAAGACAACTTGGTCACCTATCTCTGCTTTTTCATTATCTTTTTTATCAATAAACTGCTTATGTTGTTTTGAGATTTCTTTAATTTTTTTATCTACCGCCTTATTTTCAATTTTTACCACGTACTCTGTAGCGCTATAATTTTTAAAATCTTTAAGTTTTATTTCTGGTAATGAATCAACTTCTAAAATAAAATTTAAATCTTTTCCTTCTCCAAAGGTTTTTAAGTCAATTTTTGGCTGTCCTGCTATTTTAATTTTTTTTTCTTTAATAGCTTTGCTAGAACTTTCTTTTAAAATATTATCGATTACTTCTCCATAAACTGCTTTTCCAAATTGTGACTTGATTACAGCAGCAGGAACCTTTCCCGGTCTAAATCCTTTAAGACTTACCTCTGATTGTAATTGGATTAATTTTTCGTCAAGTTTTTTTTGAATAGTTTTTTTGTCAACAATAATTGACAAACTTGTTCTTAAACCTTTTTTCGACTGCACTTCTATTTTCATAATTTTTTGGTGGGCAAGAAGAGACTCGAACTCTTAAGCCTTGCGGCACTAGTTCCTAAGACTAGCGCGTATACCAATTCCGCCACTTGCCCACAATTTAATATTTTAATCCTTGAAACAACTATTGTAATTATCATTTTTCAAAGACTTAATTATTTTTTGTTTTACAGTATTTAGTTGTTTTTTCTAGATTTATTTTTCCTTAATTTACTGTGTTAATCCAAGATTACAAAATCTAGTAAAAGTTGTTAAAGTAGATATTAGTCGTTGCGTAATATATAATTATTTTTCTTATGAGCAATTCTAACAAGCTGAACATAAAGGTAAGTAAATTCAATAATTTTGAGATAATTATAATAAAGGGTTTTGGCCGATCTTATGGTGTAGACATTGACAATAAGAATAATATTTACATTCCAAGCTTTGATAAAGGTCTTATATTTAAAATTAGTAGCAATCTTAAAACTTTTAAAACTTTAGATATAGATAAAAAAGGGTTGGTGGAAACTAAGAAAAAATTTGGTCACATTTTAAAGCCCCATGAAATTTCTTTTGATGATAAAAAAAACATGTACGTTACAGAAATGGGGTACGGCAATGGAAACTTAGCGGGCAGAGTAACTAAGTTATCAAAATCAGGAAAATTAATCAAAATTATAGGCTTAAATCAAAATAATGGAAGAGGCTTAGATGGTCCAACCGTATCTTTTTTTGGTAAAGATAATTGTCTTTATGTTTCTGAATGGAGAGCAGATAAAATACTCAGATACAACAAAAAATATGAACTTACTGGGTGGTTAGGAAAATTTGATAATAATGATAAAAAATATAAAAAATTTTATTTTGGAACTAGAAATAATCAAAATAAATTAAGTTATTTAAATCATCCTCATGCTTTAAGGTTTGGTCCTGATAATAAAATATATGTGGTTGATACAAACAATCACAGAATTGTAAAATTTAATAAAAATGGAAAATTTCTTGGGTGGATTGGTAAAAGAAAAAATGGCTCGATTAATAAAAATTGGTCAAAGATTGGTGATTCTGTTAAAGGTGATGAATTAGGTGCTTTTAATGGGCCTTTAGATTTAGAAATTTATAAAAATTTTATCTATATAAGTGATAATGATAACCATAGAGTAGTAAAAGTAGGTATGTCAGGAAAAAGTATTGGATGGTTTGGAAAAAATAAATTTATCAAAAACAATAATTATAAGTGGATGACTAAAGGTAAGTCTGTAAGAGGTAAGAGTGTTCATGATTTCTTCAACCCTTATGGTTTAAGAATAAAAAAAAATACAATGTATGTCGCAGATAGAGGTAATGAAAGAATAAAAATAATTAAATCTAATTTGATAAATTAACTAATATTAGAAATATCAATATATTTTACCTTTTTATGAATATTTTTAATCAAATACAAATATATCTTTTAAATTTCGCTATATTGTATATAAGAATTAAATTGCAAGCTAATATTTTAACTTAAGTACAGAATAGTAATACAATAAATGAAAAAATTTTTTAGATGTAAAAAATGTCTTTTTCCAAATACCAAACCATCCCTGCACTTTGATAAAGACGGAATTTGTTTAGCTTGTAAATTTACAGACTATCACGATAACGAGATAAACTGGGACAAAGCAGCAGAACAATTCAACAAAATTTGTAAAAAAATTAAAAAAGAGACCAAGGGAAATTACGATTGTATTATTCCAGTTAGTGGGGGTAAAGATAGCACATATCAAACACATATCGTTTCTAAGATAGGTGGTTTGAAACCTTTATTAGTTTCTTTTGAGCCTTCTCATAAAACGAAAATTGGAGAAGATAATTTAAATAACTTAGCCAAAACATATAATTGTGACTTAATACAATTAAAAAAATCAGAAACAGTTTACAGAAAATTAGCAAAAGCAGGATTAGAAATTATAGGTGATCATGAATGGCCGAACCATGTAGGAATTTACTCTTGGCCAATAAGAATGTGTGTTCAGCTTAACATTAAATCTATTTTTTGGGGTGAGCTACCTGGATTGATTGGAATGGGTAGATGGGATTTCATGGTAAAACAAAAAAAAATAGATCGAGATTGGGTTGAGGAGCATGTAGGAATGAATGGTTTAAGATTGAATGATATTTTAGAATTTGACAAATCTTTAAGTGAAAAAGATGTTTTGCCGTATACTTATCCGGACTCAAAAGCTGTGGCAAAATTAAAATTACAGCCTTATATAACTGGACAATTTTTCAAATGGGATTGGAATCATGTTATTAAATTTATTAAGAATTATGGCTGGAAAGAAGGTAGTGGAAAAATAGAAGGAGATTATGGTGCGTGGGAAGATCAGGATTGTGGGTTTATGCCGATGCATCAGTATTTCAAATTTATTAAATATGGATACGGTAGAGCAACAGATCATGTTTCATACCAAATTAGACGTAAAAATATGTCTCGATCAGAGGGAAAAGAATTAATCATCGAAAATGAAGGCAAAGTTCCTATGAAATATTTTGAAGAATTTTTAGAATTTGTAAAGATAGATAAAAAAGAATTTATTAAAATAAGAAATAAATTTACAAATCCAGCATTATTTAAGCAAGATAATAAAGATGAATATATTTTGTCTAAAAATGATATGGATTTAACATTAAGAGATGAATGGTATAAAAGCTTTGATTAATGAAAAAAGTTTGTATAATTGATTACGGTATAAATAACATTTCCTCTGTTGCAAAAGCTCTTAAAAAAATTGATATAAATTTTGAAATTATTAAAGATTCAAAAAAGTTGTGTAATTTTTCTCATATTATTCTCCCAGGGATTGGTTCGTTTGGTAGCGGTATGAGTCAACTGATAAAAAATAAGTTTGATATTGAACTTAAAAACTCTTATCAAAAAGGGAAAAATATTCTTGGAATATGTTTGGGTATGCAATTATTATTTGAAAAAAGTGAAGAAACTTCAAAAAAAATTGAAGGATTAAAAATTCTTGAAGGAAATGTTTCTCTTATGAAAGTTGATAAAAAAAATAGCATTCATGTTCCGCAAGTTGGCTGGAATAAAATTTATCCAAATTTAAAAAGTAATTATTTACTAGATTTTAAGGACCATGGCTCTGATTTTTATTTTATTCATTCGTTTGTTGTTAGACCAAAAAAAAAAGAAATTGTTAAATATTTATTTAAACATGGTTCAAGCTATCCGGCTATAATTAAAAAAGATAATGTTTTAGCTACTCAGTTTCATCCTGAAAAATCTCAAAATGGATTAATAATTTTAAGAAAATTTATAAGCCAACAATGACAAAAACAGGTTTAAAAAAGAGAGTTATTCCAATAATTTTGATTGATAATTACCAGGTTGTCGCCACAAGAAATTTTGGAGATTATCGTGTATTTGGCAATCTAGAACAAACAATAGAAATTTTTAATAGAAGAAATGTCGATGAAATTATAATTTTAGATATTTCATGCTCAAAAAATAATTCAACTTTAGACAACAAAATTCTTAAAATGATGTCTAAGAATACATTGATGCCTTTTTCCTATGGAGGAGGTATTAAATCACTTAACGATATTGAAAATTGTTTAACTAATGGATGTGATAAGGTTGTTATAAACAATTCCATCAAAAAAAATAATGAATTCTTGTCAAAAGCTACTCAAGAATTTGGAAAACAAGCAATAACCGTATCTGTAGATTATTTTCGAGATAAAAAAAATTACTTTGTGTACGATCACTCTTCATCAAAAAAAACAAATATAAATCTTTATGATTACCTAAAAATAATTAATAAAATAGGTTGTGGGGAAGTTGTAATTTCATCTATAGATAATGATGGATATTTAAATGGCTATGATCTTGGACCTTTAAAAAAAATCAGAAAAATTGTAGATTTCCCAATTATTACAAACGGTGGGTGTGGAAATCCAAAACATATGGAAAAAGCTTTTAAAATTGGGAGTGATGCTTGTGGTGCTGGGAGTATATTTTATTACACAAAATTTAGTTACAAAGATATTAAAAATCATCTAAAAAAAAACAAGATTAAAGTAAGATAGATTAATTTTCATTCTTAAAATTTTTGTTTAATTGCAAATAAAAAATAACATACATAAAAAGTAAGGCGAAAAACCAATACTTGCAAATTAACCCGCTTTCTCGAAAATAAATTGATGGAATTATTAAAAATAAATAAGTTAAATTAATTAATATTGAATTTAAATAATTACAGTCTTTAAATTTTCCTAAAGCTAACAAAGCTCTATAAGACAGCATGTGTAAATGATTCCCGTCTGGTCTCAAAGGTGATTTTCTAAAAATTAATTTTCTAAAAAATGAGAAAAAAACCTCAAAAAAAAGATAAAATAATAAAATACAAAAGAAAAATGACGAAATTTCTGGATTTAAATTATTAGTTTTTATTATATTTAAAACAGTGAGAGCGCCAAATAAATAAGATCCACTATCACCTAAAAACATTTTAGGTTTAGGAAAGTTAAAAAGTAAAAAACAAATTAAAATTACAATTTGTATCGATAAAATTAACACAAGATCATTAGTTCCATTGTTGAGATTAATTAAAAAAAGAATAAAATATATAATAATTAAATGAATTGTTAGTAGGCCATTAAATCCATCAATTAAATTTGCACCATTAATTATAAATAAAAAACAAAGCAAGATAAATAAAGTTCTAAAAAAATCATTTGAAAGCAATTTATTTAAAAAGATAAGATCAAGACTTAATATTTGTATAGAAAAAAAAATTATACTAAATGATAAAATAAATATCATTAAGGTCAATCTAATATTTGGATTTATATTAATTTTAATATCATCTAAAAACCCAAGAAAAAAAAAGAATAATCCTATAATTAAAAATTCATTGAATTTAATATTTAAAAGAAAGTAAGCTATTAAAAAAAAAACTAATAATGAAATTATTGCTGCTAAGCCACCACTTCTTGCTACTGGCTTAGAGTGAAAAGCTTGAGGTTTATTAAAATCTTGATCTAAAAGTAATCCTTTAAAAATTCTGTTTGAGTTTTTTTCAATTATTAAAGTGATAAAAAAACTGATAAAAGCCGTCAAAGAAACTAAGCTTAATTCTATTGATTCATAAAACATTTATTTTATATAACCTTTGTTATTTTTTTTTACAATATAAATACCCAATATAATCAAACATAGTGAAACTATTACCCTCAAAGTTATAAATTCATCCATTATAAAATAACCAAAAAAAACGCCAACTAGGGGAATAATGTAGGCGACCTGAGTTTGAAATACTAAACCATTAACAGTTAAGATTCTAAATCTTAACAACCAAGCTGCTCCTGTTGCCACAACACCCAAATAAAATAAAGAAATAGTTGATTTTAAATTCGGCAAAGTATCTAGTGGACTCTCAATAATGAAACATATTGGGGTTAGTAGAATGACTGACCAAATTATTGTTGATGTTGTTACATTTTCATTACCCTCATTTTTTATTTTTAGAGTCAAAATTCCACCGATAGAATAGAAAGTCGATCCAATTAGGATAACTAAAGCAAAAATTAAATTATTTTCATTAATTACTAATTTGTCAAAAAAAAGAAAAACTACACCAATAAATCCTATAATTATTCCAATAGATTTTAAAAAAGTTATTTTTTCATTTTTTGTAAAAAAATGTGCCAAAATAGATCCGCTGATTGGAGTAGTGCTCATCAACATAGCTGCTAAAAAACTGTCAACATGACTTGTTCCAATTGCAATAAGAGTAAATGGTATAGCAATGTTGCAAGCACCGATAATTGCGTATATCTTCCAGTTACTTGAGAAAGCCTTTATTATAATTTTTTTATACCAACAAAGAAAAATAAGTGGCAAGCTAGCAAAAATTACTCTCACCAAAGCCAATGTAAATGGTTCATAAGAATTACTGGCAATTTTAATATTAAAAAAAGATGAACCCCAAATAATCCCTAGAAGTATAAGAAGTAAGATATCAAACGCTTTTGCTTCTCTCATTTCAAGCCTAGATTGTATTTATGTGTAAAGTGCATAGCTGTTATAACCATAATTATATTGAAAAGTAATTCTCACTTATATTCAATACTACTTTTTATAATATTTACAATTTAAACTTAAAAATAAGGTTTACTATGAGTTCAAAAGATATCTTGAAACTAATTAAAGATAAAGAAATTGAATTTGTTGATCTGAGATTTACTGATCCAAGAGGTAAGCTTCAGCACCTAACAATAGACTCGACTGTAGTTGATGATGAAATGTTAAGTAAAGGGGTTTTTTTTGATGGTTCATCAATAGCTGGATGGAAAGCAATAAATGAGTCTGATATGATATTAAAACCTGATTTAGCTAGACCAATAATTGATCCTTTTAATTCTCATAATACCCTAAATATATTTTGTGATATTTTAGACGCGGTGAAAAAAGATCCTTACGAAAGAGATCCTAGAGGAACTGCAAAAAAAGCTGAGGAATATTTGAAAAAAACTGGAATTGGAGACAAAGCTTTTTTTGGTCCTGAACCAGAATTTTTTGTATTTGATGATGTCAGGTTTAAAAATGAAATGAATGAAACAAGTTTTTCTATCGATAGCTCTGAGGGACCTTATAATACTGGAAAAAAATATGAGAACGGAAATTTAGGACATAGGCCTGGTATTAAAGGAGGTTATTTTCCAGTTCCACCAGTAGATAGCGCTCAAGATATGAGAGGCGAGTATTTAAAAGCATTAAAAGATTTAGGTGTTAAAGTGGAAAAACATCATCATGAGGTGGCTCCTAGTCAACATGAATTAGGAATGTACTTTGGTAC
>MDTB01103094.1_pt1 | contig 16828 bp, 12 predicted proteins | sample 811161 | NCBI WGS metagenome assembly MDTB01 (sample SAMN05326650, study PRJNA326480) | marine metagenome | isolation source: seawater | place: Mediterranean Sea | collected 2009
TAGGAAATAATGCCCCAAAATACTTAAACTCTCCTGAAACCCCGATTTACCACAAAGGTAATGAGCTCTATGGACTCTCACATGCAATTCAAAAAGCCCGTAAAGAAGATACAATTATCGTAACTGAGGGTTATCTCGACGTAATTTCTTTTCATCAAGCGGGTTTTATGAATACGGTTGCACCACTCGGCACAGCTATCACTGAATCGCAAATAAAAACACTATGGAATACTGTTACCGAACCTATTTTTTGCTTTGATGGTGATGAGGCCGGAAAAAGGGCTGCCCTTAAGACAGCAATAAAAGTCCTTCCACTCATCAAACCCGGCTTGACGGTCCGCTTTGCAGACCTTCCACTGGGCGAAGACCCTGATAGCCTAATTAAGAAACAAGGACCAGAAGTAATCACAGAGATTTTATCCAAATCTATCCCACTTTCTCAATTTTTCTGGAAAATCGAAACCAATGGAGCCCTTATCTCAACTCTACCAGAAGATCGCGCTGCATGCCATAAACGTCTAAAAAACTATGCAAGCCTAATCCAAGACACAACAATGAAAAGTCACTTTTTGAAATTTTTCAATAGTCAGATTTGGGAAACTTCAAAAAATCCTTCATACTCATCACACGGTTCAAAGTCATTCAAGAAAAGTACTTGGCCCACAAATATGCAATTAGAGTTGGATGCTGGCCCTAAAGCAAAAATAGATATTGATTTTTTTAGACATTCAATTTTAATAGCGGTATTAATAAACCATCCTGAGGCATATGATCACATAGGTGAAAGGTTGGGCTCCATAATTTGCCCGAGTACAAGCCTTGACAAGTTGCGTCAAGAGGTTTTAAAGATTTGTGAGGGACAAACAAAGATTGACTCTGAATTTATTTTAGACCAGTTGAGAAAATTAGGTTATTCAGAAGCTTTAGAAAGTGTGCTATCAGAAGATGTTTTGGAACACGCTTACTTCATTCGTCTTGGCACACCAATAGATGAAGTAACTTTGGGATGGGATGAGTTATTCAATCAAGTCAAAGCTAAAGAGTTGGCAGCAGAGATTGAGGTTGCAGAAAAAACATATGCTTCTCAGCCAAATAATGATACATGGAACCGACTTGTAGCTTTAAGAAAGCAAGAAATAGAGAATAAACCTGACGAATTAGCATACTAAATACTGTAATAAAAAAATAAAAATATTAATTTATCACCAAAACTGATTTATACGAATATAGATAAGACTAGCTGGAGAAATTGGAGTTAAAATTTTGGCGAAAGCAGCAACAAAGAAAATTGATAGACCAACTGCAACCGAGGAGGGCGGGGATAGCCCTATACTAGACTCATTAGGGTCAGCTGTAAAAAAGATAGTCTTAATGGGGAAAGAAAAGGGTTATATTACTTACGATGAGTTAAATAAAACCCTGCCACTAGAGCAAGTCTCCTCGGAACAAATTGAAGACACAATGTCCATGCTGTCTGAAATGGGGATTAATGTTATTGAGAATGAAGAGATTGATGACTCGGGGCATTCTGATGAAAACAATAACCCCAATCAACCGCCAACTAAAGGGAATGTCGACGACACTGAACTCGGCAGAACAGATGACCCAGTTAGAATGTATCTGCGTGAAATGGGATCGGTTGAGTTGCTTTCTCGCGAAGGAGAAATTTCTATTGCGAAACGGATAGAAGCTGGAAGAGAAATGATGATTGGAGGCGTATGCGAGAACCCTCTAACTATTCGTTCTCTGGTCAAATGGCATGATGACTTAAAAGTAGGTGATATGTTGCTACGTGAGATAATTGACCTTGAAATGACACATACTGGGGGGCCTGCAGCACGACAAATGGTCAATGGGGCGGATGATGATGAAAATATAGAGGACGATACAATTTCAACAATTTTTGAAACAAGTATAAAGCCAGAATCAAGCGACAAGGAGGACCTGGGTTTCCAGGTCAATCAGAAAAACACCGATGAGCAGAAAATCACTTCCGAAAGTGGTGAAACTAGCACTGACACTGATAATGACGAGGATCAAGATGTTGATGATGATCCAGAAAACAATCTCTCCCTGTCAGCACTTGAAGAAAAGCTGACCCCAGAGGTTCTTGAAAATTTAATGGAGATTAAGAAAACCTATAAAAAGCTTCATAAAATACAAGTAACACGTTTAGACGTTATCCAAGCTGGAGAAATTATTAAGCCTGCGCAAGAAAAACGCTATAATAAATTGAGGCAAAGTTTGATCGATTTGATGAAGAACATACACCTCAACAACAATAGGATCGAACAACTCGTTGAATATCTCTATGAATTAAATCGATTATTAATTGGATATGAAGGAAAATTACTTCGCCTCGCTACAAGCGGAAAAATAAAAAGAGAGGACTTCTTAGAGCAATATCAGGGACATGAGCTTGACCCTGAGTGGTTTGAACGTATATCCAAATTGCCAGGAAAAAGATGGAGCCGATTCACAGAAAAATACAAAGAAAATATCACTGAAATCAGGAATAGCATTGCAGAAATCGCTCAAGAAACTGGACTTCCTGTCTCAGAGTTCAGGCGAATAGTAGCAACAGTTCAAAAAGGTGAGCGCGAAGCTACTAAAGCAAAAAAAGAGATGATTGAGGCAAATCTGCGCTTAGTAATCTCCATCGCAAAAAAATATACTAATAGAGGACTACAATTCCTTGACCTTATTCAAGAAGGCAATATTGGTCTTATGAAAGCAGTAGATAAATTTGAATATAGAAGAGGGTATAAATTTTCTACATATGCAACCTGGTGGATACGCCAAGCAATTACGCGTTCTATTGCTGATCAAGCAAGAACAATCCGAATCCCGGTACACATGATAGAAACAATTAACAAGCTAGTAAGAACAAGTCGCCAAATGTTGCATGAGATTGGAAGAGAGCCAACTCCAGAGGAACTCTCAAAAAAACTTTCTATGCCCTTAGACAAAGTTCGCAAAGTACTAAAAATAGCAAAAGAACCAATAAGTCTTGAAACTCCAATCGGTGATGAGGAGGATAGTCATTTAGGTGACTTTATTGAAGATAAAAATGCAATTCAACCATTAGACGCGGCAATCCAGGCCAATTTGAGAGAAACTACTACTCGGGTTTTAGCAAGTCTCACTGCAAGAGAGGAGAGAGTTTTGCGAATGCGGTTTGGGATTGGAATGAATACGGATCATACATTAGAAGAAGTGGGACAGCAGTTCTCCGTTACTCGAGAACGAATACGTCAAATTGAAGCCAAAGCTTTGAGAAAGCTAAAGCACCCTAGCCGGTCGCGTAAGCTACGAAGTTTTCTGGATTATTGATGTTTTGCAATTAATGAGGTTGTTATTATAGTTTGTTAAGCCCTCTAAAGGGCCTGTAGCTCAGTTGGTTAGAGCCGGCCGCTCATAACGGTCTGGTCGCAGGTTCGAGTCCTGCCAGGCCCACCATTACTCTCTAGATATTAATTCATTTTAAGAATTATATTGCAACGTACTACATAAGGCCTAAAATCTGACGCGCTTCGTTCGGAGAAGCAGGATGTCTGCCATAATTGTCAACTATATGAACAATTTTTTCTACAAGCTCTGCATTACTTTTTGCAAGGCGCTCACGGTCAAACTTAATGTTGTCCTCGAGTCCCGTCCGACAATGCCCTCCCATTTCCAGACACCACTTATTAACCTCATATTGATGCCGAGCTATACCAGCTGCTGTCCAAGTTGCGCTTGGCAGAATATCAGCAAGCTCCTTAACAAGAAAGTCAAGAATTGAGCGTCGAGCCGGCATAGCATTTGGCACCCCTAAGACAAATTGCACATGAACTGGATCATTAAGTAATCCCCGTTTAACTAAATTGGCCGCGTTATAAAGCATAGCGAGGTCAAAAACTTCAATTTCTGGTTTTATATTCTTTTCCAACATTTCAGTTGCTAAATACTCCACAAATTCTGGAGGGTTTTCATAGATGCCTTTTGGAAAATTTACTGACCCTGTCGCCAGAGACGCCATATCTGGCCTGTGGAATAACATAGCCCCTCTTTTATTCTGATCACGACCACGACCACCAGTAGAGAACTGAATTATCATACCCGGACAAAACTTTTTAACTCCTTCTTGAACAGCTGCAAATTTTTCGGGATCAGATCCAGATGTTTCATCTTCATTTCGAACATGAATATGAACCAGCGAGGCGCCGGCTTCAAAAGCTTGATGCGTCGATTCTATTTGCTCTGTCGTCGTGACTGGGATAGCGGGCGTATCTTTTTTAGTGGGAACTGCCCCTGTGATTGCAACAGTTATTATACACGGTTCTGACATTTTTTTTCCTTATTCAATCAAGACTTAGTTTTTACAAAATGAAAATTTCTAATTGAAGATCTCTCTGAAACCTCCTTTACTAAAGTCAGCAGCGGTGTCTTCATAAGTGGGTAGTCAAGACTAATTTCACCTTCAGACTTCAAAGCATTATACATGCTTTCATCGTAAAAGGCTGCCAATAATAAATCATCATCTGATACAAATGGCCCTCGCAATTTCCTAATTCTTTTTACTTCCGGAGATACTAAAGCTCCAGGTCTCTCAGTAATTGGCTCCTTACCACCTGTAATTTTATCATAAAGATTAGGATCAATGCTTCCTGGTATCTCTCCATATCCACCTCTAGCATAAAGGCGAACTTCATCTGGAACACTGTCAAAGCGGTCGCGTCCTTGATCAATCGCGAGAATATTTAAAACAGACTGTGTCACAATATATTGAGCAAAAGGGCTTACTACAATTGGGTAACCTAAATCAGCCCGCACTCTACCTGCTTCCTCAAGAATCTCGTTGATTCTATCCTCTAATCCTACTGTCGACAGCTGATATTTGAGATTCGAGATCATTCCACCGGCTACTTGGTGATGAAAATGGAACTCATCATATTCAAGCGGCTTCCCCTGAGGTTTTTCCTCTTGATCTGCGATATAGCACAGCATTTCCGCAACTTCATGAATAGGCTCAACGTTTAAATCTATCTTATAACCACGCCGTTTACAATTTTGCACAAATAGCTCGGTTGGAGGATGAGAGGCTGAATTTGCTAAAGTTGAAGTTGCAGTGTGAACAACCTGAACACCATGTTGGATAGATTGCAAGGCCACATATGGAGCCAAACCCGACAAGCAATGAGTATGCAATTGTAACGGTAAGTCGCCAATAACAGCTTTAATTGCTGGAACCAATGTTGCAATTCGCTCTGGAATCAGCAAACCACTTGCATCCTTGATGAACAACGCATCAACACCCATCTCAACAAGCTCTTTGGCTTTTTTAGCATAATAAGCATCCGTATGCACAGGACTATCTGAATAAACAAGGCCAGGAACTGTATAAATTCCAAGCTTCCTAGCCGCGATTACCGGAATCCTAAGATTGCGCATATCATTTAATGCATCATAAACAGTGTGATATTTCATTCCGTTTGCAGCAAACCGTTCAGCAGCCAGCTCAACAATATCATCAGAGAAAAATTCAAATGTAAAAAGACTCTGACCCCGCGTATGGATAATTAAAGGAGTTTTATGAACCCAACTATTTAGAATGCGCATCCGTTCCCAAGGATCTTCCCTCAAATACCGAACACATACATCAAATACTGCGCCCCCAACCAAATCAATGGCCTCAAAGCCAGCATTATCAAGCTTCGGTGCAATTTCTCTCATCATAGCTGTAGTCATTCGCGTTGCCCACAAGCATTGATGAGCATCTCTTAAAGTGACATCAATTAATTTTACTTCCTCGTGCATTATTTTTAATTTATCTCTCTTTTACTATTTATAAATTCCGATTCAACCCATCTTGTATGAATGTCATTATTTAAAAATGCTTGATGTTTGATAATACTTTTATGGAAAGGAATGGTAGTTTTTATGCCCCTTAAGTGAAACCTATCCAACGAAGCCTGAGCTTTAATTACTGCTTTTTCCCGACTATTGTCATGAATGATTAATTTACCAATCATTGAGTCATAATATGGAGAGATATTAGAGCCAGCGTATTCCGCAGTGTCAACTCTGATTCCCTCACCATAAGGTAAGTCCCAGGTCTGCAAAACTCCCGGTGATGGCATGAAATTGTTCTCCGAGTCTTCTGCATTGATACGGAACTCAATAGCGTGCCCTAGTGATCCCTGAATTTCTTCTGAATCTGGGAATTCACCGCAAAGAGCTATTTTAATTTGAGTCTCAACCAAATCAATATTATTGCGCACTTCAGTAATTGGATGCTCTACCTGAATTCTTGTATTCATCTCAATAAAAAAGAATTCTTTTGTTTCAACATCAAAGATGAATTCAATTGTCCCAGCACCCTCATATTCCATTCCTTGCACTATTTTACTGGCCATTGATTTTAATTTTTCACGCGTAATTTTGTCAATAACAGGCGATGGGGATTCTTCTATTAACTTTTGGTGCCTTCGTTGAATGCTGCAATCGCGCTCATCAAATGCAAGAGCTCCTCCTCGACCATCACCAAGTATTTGTATTTCTATATGCCTAACTTTAGGAAAAAATCTCTCTATGTATAATGCTCCATCAGAAAACGCACTTTCTGCTTCTCTAAATGCATGCGCAAATGCTGCTGTAAACTCTGCTTTTGAGCTTACTATTCTCATTCCTTTCCCACCACCACCTGATCTTGCCTTTAATAATAATGGGTACCCAATTCTATCCGATTCTTGGAGAGCTTCATCGCAATTATAAAACGCCTTATTGGAGCCTGGAACTACAGGAACGCCAAAATTAGATACAATTTCTCTAGCTCGATCTTTTTGACCCATATCTTGAATAATTTGGCCAGACGGGCCAATAAACTTAAGACCTGCCTCATTACAATTACTCGCAAAACTGGCGTTTTCTGATAGAAAGCCATAACCTGGGTAGATCGCGTCGCATTTTGTTTTTTTTGCAATGTGAATGAGTGCCTTTCCCGAAAGATAGCTGTCTTTCGCTGCAGGAGGTCCAATGCATATATTTTCATCAGCTGCCATCACATGCGAACTCAATTTGTCCGCTGTTGAATAAACTGAAACAGTGGAAAAGTTAAGTGAGCGGGCCGCATTAATAGCACGCAAGGCGATTTCACCTCGGTTTGCAATTAAAATCTTTTTTCGGTCTAAATTATTTACCATATCTTTAATGTACTAAATTGACATTGTGCACAGTCTCATTTAATAAGACAATTGATTCCATTTTCTTAATAGCATAATAATAATCTAATTCAACAACAGTCAAGTAAACGATGAAGCAAAAAATTACCCCACTTTCAGTTATCTCTGGCCAGAGCGATAATTTTGTTTCCAGCGATGATGTCATAGAGCGACAATCACATCTTGCAGGGCTGGGAGTGACTGGAAAAGCGTTATCAATATTAGAAACCATTGTAAGGACGCCAAAACCAACGCCGATATCTGAAATTATAAGAGAAACAGGGTTAACAAAACCAACAGCACATCGTGTTGTGAACTTGCTTTCTGACATCGGTTTTGTCGAACGAGATGCATCGGGGCTTGGTTTGATCGAGGGGAAAAATTTAGTTCAATTGGCGCATCAAACACTAATTTCTGCAGCACCGCGCGCCATCCGACACTCCATTTTAGAACGTTTGTCAGAGAATGTTGGCGAAACATGTAATTACGGTGTTCTGAGTGGTGGAGATGTGGTCTACTTAGACCGCGTAGAATCAAAATGGCCATTAGGGTTAAGATTTGATGCAGGGAGCAGAGTTCCCGCACATTGTACATCAATTGGCAAACTACTTTTAGGGAAACAATCAGATAGTAGCTTAAAAAGTATTATCAATTCCCTGCCACTGAAACCATATACTGATAAAACAATTACTGATCCCAAACTTCTTTTTGAAATAATAAGAGACGTGCGTCGTGATGAGATTGGAACTGATAATCAAGAATTTATGCATGGTGTAGTCTGCGTTGCCGTCCCTATTCTGACAAAAACTGGTCGCTGTCTCGGTGGTATTGCTATTTCAGCTCCAGAAGCAAGAATGACCCTTAATGAAATATTGGGGTTTACTCCAAAGATGAGAAATGCCGCGGATGAAATAGCTGAAACGTATTCCACTAAAACAAGAAAATTACAAGAGTAGAGCAAAACGATGGCGTTAACTTACAAAGAAGTGTCAGAAATTCTAAAAATTATTGACGCATCAAGCTGTGATGAAATGGTGCTAGAATTAGAGGGCACTCGCTTAGTTGTAAGACGAAGTATTGGAACCGCACCATCTACTAATACTAGTAATGCAGAAAAATCGTCTGATAAAAACCATATACCAAATCAATCAAGTAGCACAACTATAGGTTCAAATCAAGAAGCGAGCCCTAAGACAATACCTGATAGTGCAGAGTTAACTGGTTCAATTATTCGCTCACCAATGGTTGGTACATTCTATCAATCCCCATCGCCAGATGAAGCTCCATTTGTTAAAACAGGCTCAAAAATAAAAATTGGTGACCCTTTATGTCTAATCGAGGTCATGAAACTTTATACAACTGTCGAATCAACCATCAATGGAACAATTAATTCAATTTTGGCAGATGACGGAGCGTTAGTTCAATTCGATCAACCTCTATTTTCGATTAAACCTGAGTGATCTAAGAAATTATTTTTTAACCAGTAGTAACATTAAACTTAAAAGTACGTTTGCTCCAGTAAGATGGGGCAACCACTATTGTAGGGTTGTCATTTGTTTGCGCTTTTCCGATTTCTAATGCTTCGTCAAATTCGCTAATTGGATCTATGCCAATTTTTAAAAACTGGGACTTATTCTGAGAACCGCAAATTATCACCTTTGAGGCCCGAGACAGAGTATAATCGCTTGCGTACAATAACCAAAAAGGGTGAATAGGATGATATGCATTTCCCTCTTTGTATTGCTTTAAATAATCTGGCCTCGTCGAAATATCATCTTGGTATTCAGTCAAGTTGTGTAATTTTTTTTGTTTTGATGCTAGATCGAGAACTTCCTGATAAGAGGGGTATATGGTTTCATCGATTTCTCCGTTTGATGAAGATAGACCTATCACAACTCCACCTTTCTTAAGAAGAGGCGCCCCAAGCCAGACCCTAGTTGGGTAGGTCATGCCTATCGTTGCAATTAAAGGGTTATTTGCACTTCCATACGCATAACTTTCTGTGAGCCCAATAACAAAAATATCAGCTTGGGGAACGTTGACAATACTAAACTTGTCGGCCGCTTCCCAAGATGGCTCATCCATCTCAGGCGAAAATCCCGCAAAAATCCCAGATATCTCTCCCCCGGTTCCACCTACATAATTTATATAAAAAATTCTTTTTTTTGTTTCACTTTCGATTTTTCTATTTATTTCTGCCTTTAATTTACGAAAATACATTTGTTTATGATCCCCCCGCGTTGTCCTCGGATCATTTACAACTTTATGATTGTGATGAGACAGAATACTTCTTGTCGACGCTAGCCCTACAACAGCCCCTGTTCCTGTATAGCCACCCCATGAATTAACCATGACCTGACCCACATAAACCATTAGGTCTGCCTGCAAAAAGGCCTTATTATGCTCAACAATACATCCCCCACTTGTTTTGCCCAAATAAGCTAACTCTTCTGCACAACTACAGTCGTGATTTAATAGTTGTCCACAGCTCCAAAATTCATTAAAAACCTGCTCTCCCAAGAACTGTCGCAACTCCCTCTCCGTCCACTTTTTATGATTACCGTTTGCACAAATTAGTAAAATATCTTTTTTCTGCACCCCATTTTGTATTAGTTTCTCTATGATGTTTGGCAATATTAACTGCCATGGTGCGGGGGGACGAGTAGGATCATCAAATCCAATCGCAACGGTCATATTAGGTTTTAACAACGACTCAAATGAAACAGAACCGTGAGGGTTTTTTAGAGCACTCTCTAATTCATTCTCTGGATTCTTGAGTGGTACTGGTTCCAAAAACTCTGCTACGCATGCATCTTTCGGAACCCTAATTGTTTTTTTACTCAACCCAAAGTCAACATCCAATGATTTGTATACCAAGAAATTTACTCCTAATGCTTGGCTTTGTTTTTCAAAAATGCAATACGTGACAGAACAACAAACGTGAAAATGACTGCAAATAAAATCTCGTGCCCACCCCAATTAATCAGCAAAACTAATCCGACTAACGTGAGCAACATAAAAAGCATTCGATCTAAAAAATTGAGCTTCACAAAAAAGTAACCATAACAAGCGGCAGAGGTAGTAACTTGAAGGGCTATTACTAGAAGCAAAGGAGGCAAAACATCCCAACCAATATTTGGGAATTTTAACAATACTGGATGGTAACAGAACGCAAATGGAATAATAAAAGTAGTCAACATCAACTTCATAGCATCAACGGCAGTTCCAACAAATGATCCCCCAGATAGTTTGGCGGCCGCTAGAGCACTTACCGCGACTGGGGGTGTCAATGTCGAAAACACCGCGAAATAAAATACAAAAAAATGCGCAACAATTGCGTCAACCCCTGTTTCCATAATGAAAGGAACAAGGCTTAGAGCAACGACAAGATAAGCAACTGGAGTCGGTAGTCCCATCCCAAGAAGGAGGGAGACAATCATTGCCCCAAACAACATCAAAAATTTGCTGTCAGGTACAATTTGTGCCAAAAATGCTCCTAGTCTCTGGGCTAAATTTGTCGTTTGAAAAGTCTGGGCCAAGGGTCCAACAGCTATCAACAAAAGAGATAGCAAGGTAATTAAGCCAAGTCCTTCCGCAAAGGAGTCGAGCAACTCCTTTTTAGTAGGGCGATATTTCCCTTGTAGAGGACAAACTACTAATGCAACAGCAATGCCCAATAAACCCGCAAATGAAGGAGAATAATAGCCAAGCAAGAAGAAAAGCACCACCCCAAATGAAAGCAGAAATGATGGTAAAAGCCGTTTAATTGCCTCTGTGTCCACTGTTTCATTTAATTTTGGAAGATCTTCTGAGTAGGCATTAACCATCACACCACATGAAACCCCACTTAAAAATAAAAGTGCGGGAATTAGCCCCGCAAGGGCAACATCCATATAAGGAACATTAAGAAAAACAGCGATTATGAAGGCAGCCAAACCTAGAATCGGTGGCATAATTTGCCCAGAGGTAGAGGCAACAGCCTCAATCGCGCCAGCCATATTTGAACGGAAACCCCTAGCTTTCATCATAGGAATGGTAAGCCTACCCGTCAGTACAACATTGGCAACGGCTTGGCCCATTACAGAAGCAACAATACCACTTCCAATAATGGCAGGAAAAGCGGCTCCCCCACGAATTCTATTTCCCGCCACCTTTCCAACCTCTATAACCAATTTCAGCATTCCTACACCTAATAGGAGCGAAGCATATATGATTAAAAAATAAATATTATCAGCTGCCACTCGAGCGAACCAAAACATACCCTCCGCAAGCCCTAAACCCAAATAGTTCATTACAAATTTGGGATCATATTCTGGTAACATAAGTATTGGTATAGTTACGTAATGCCCAAAAAAGAAATAAAGGACTGTAAGAGCGATTAAACTTGTCAGAATCAGACCCCAGTGAAACCAGGTTAGCAATAATACGCCCGTTAGAAAAAGTAAGCCCATGTAAAAATCAAAATCCTCAAAAAATGGGTGAATTTGATCTAGACGTAATGCGTTTACACGCACAAAAATAGCCCCTATAATTGCTAACGAAGCGCCTACAAATAACAAGCAAACTCTAAAATATAATTTCTTAAGATTTGAGTCTTTTCGAAAATCATCAAATAGATTCTGAACACCGTACAAAGAACTTAAGACCATTATTCCAACAGCAAAATTAGCGTAGTGAACCTTTGAATTGCTCACATACCCTAATGTGCTAAAGGCGATATAGACGGTGAGTATTGTCCCCAACGCGACAAATAATGTCTTAATCCATTTTTCAATGGACACCGCATTCATTTCAATGCCCATCCATCCTGATAACGTGGCTCGATCATCATTAACATATGGGCCCTTTGCAGAATACCAAAAACTTTCCGCTCTCTCCATACCTCATCAGAATGAAACAAGAGAGAGCGGAAAAATCAAATTATTGCGGATAAGTTACGGCAACAGTGCCTTTACGTTTATCCCATATCCCGAGCTCCTTAAATGCTTTAATTGCTCCCGGGTGGGTATTTTCTTCCGTGAGCCCATCAGTCATCATCGCATCGGTCATAATTTCAAATACTTTACTTATTTTTCTCATCGGAGGCGCATGCTTATGCATACCCATCACAAACTGATAAGCAATATCATTAGGCAAATCAGGGTGTGCTGCTTTATAACCCCGATTGAACCCGGAAATAAAATCTTTTTCCTGCCCAGGAAGGGTCCCTGCCTTGATATTTAGTGACACAAATGTGGTACCAAATTTTTTATTAACTTTATCAATCGCCGATTTGTCCATGGGAATATAATATAGCTTCTTACCAGAGGCTTGAAGTTTGCGAAGTGGCCCTGTGATCAAATGAGCGTTTTGGGTCGTATCTGTTCCATAACCTGAGACTGCAACGTCAGTAGTTCCATCAATAAGCTGCTGAGTTAGTCCACCTGGATTCAGCCTCCGAATATCGGAATTAGATTCATCTATTCCATACCCATATTTTAAGAAGAGATATGGAAAGACGCCCCAGTCGCTCTGGCCAACCAGCCCGATTGAAATACGTTTTCCTTTCATGTCAGCTATTGTCTTAATATTTGGGTTTGTTGTAATAAAAAACTTTCCTTGAGCCCAATACCCTTCGCCATGAAGTAATTTAAACTTAATTGGAATACGTTTTGGAAGGAATTGCTTCAACTCAGGCGATCCTCCTTGAAGCGCTAATTGAATTATGACATCCTCCGTTCCAAACACCTGTTTCTTCCAGCGTCGTTTTTCTTGCATGGCGCGGACATTATACATGTATCCTGGAGTTTCCTGTGCGGCCACAATAAGCTTCTCTCCAGCCTTAGCCATCATTGTACCAAATATTGTATTCCCCTCCATTACACCACATCCCATCGGACATGTAAGAATAGCAACGATATTTTGTGCCTTCAAACCAGTAAAAGAGGCGAAAAGACCAAGCATAAAAACAGTGCTCAACGTAAGTCTTTTTAGTATGTTGTTAGTTTTTTCCATTATAAATCTCCCCAAATAGAAAACCTTTGATTATCTGATCCCTATTATTATCAATCTTGGAATTCATTTGCTTTTGAATTTCATTCTCTTTTGAGACATATGGTATTGCCATCTGGATCTTTGGTCAATTTTTTTGTTTACTAAATTGAAAATTAATTCATACAATCCAATTTTTTTATATGATAGGAAATCTAATATGGGCTCACAACATGAAGAACTTTTCAGCGTAAGAGGAAAAAAAATACTTATAGCCGGAGCTTGTGGCGGGTTTGGTCAAGATCTCTCCAACTTCTTGCATGAATGTGGCGCTTCTCTTTTTCTAGTTGATATTAACCAAAAAAAATTAAAACAAGTTAGTGAGAATTTGCCCGGATCGAATTACGTAGCAACCGATCTTTGTAATGAGAAACACATGGAGAATCTGCTCGCTTCCATAAAAAATCATTTTTTGCCTTTAGACGGGGCAATAAATGCTACTGGAGTCTTTTCAACCGAACCCTCACTTGATGTAAGTTTTTCTTCATTTAAAATGCTGATGGATATTAATGTTTCAGCTGCACTACTTTTTTCACAAACTGCTGCAAAAGCTATGAGAAAAGCTGGTGGGAGAATCATCCATTTAGCCTCTGTTTCTAGCAAAGTTGCAAATAGCAAGTATGCTGCATACTCAAGTTCAAAAGCTGCATTATCTCAGCTAGTTCAAGTTTTAGGACGAGAATGGGCAGAAAATAAAATATTAATCAACGCTATTGGACCTGCAATGGCGGAAAATGACATGAGCAAGTATTTTCTTAAAGACCCACTATTTAAAAAACAAGCCCTATCCTCCATTCCCATTGGGAGGTTTTCCACATCAAAAGATTTATTTGGAGTAATTCTATTGCTTTTAGGTAATGGTGGAAGCTTTATAACCGGACAAACAATCTATGTTGACGGAGGACGAACCTTAGTCTGAGAGAGTTTCTTTAAAGGTCCCATATTACCGATATGCTATGGTCTTCTCACCCTCAATAGTGATACGTCGCATTTTTCTCTTTTGCGGAAAATAATCGGCAAGTGCATAATGCTGTGTCGCAAGATTGTCCCAGATTGCAATCGAACCAGGGCTCCATTTATACCGAACTTGGAACTCTGGGCTTTGAAGGTGCTCATAAAGCAGGCTCAAAAGCCTATCACTCTCCAATTTTCTGACTCCTAATAACCGCTTTGTATGCGTTGGGTTAACCATTAGGCATGGAATACCACTTCTCGGATGTTTGACAATTACCGGATGGCGGACTATTGGGTGACTTTCTCGAAGTTTTTTAGCTTTTTCTTCTCCACCCGCACCTTCAAGCATTTCAGTACCAGAATAATAATTCAAAATGTCATGTTCGGCCTCCATCTCCAAAAGCATCTCTCTAATTGGAGATGATAGTTGATTGAATGCAAGGTGCTGGTTCAACCACATTGTATCCCCTCCATCATTACTAATTTGACAATATAAGATTGAACACGCTGATGGTTTATCACGAAAAGTAGTGTCCGTATGCCAAGTATTTATTTCTGGAGGCCTTTTGCTATCATTTTCTAGGATGGATATCTCAGGGTAATCATCATCAGAATCAAAAATTTCATGCACCTCTGGCTTCCCTAGAGACCGAGCCAATGATAAATGTGCCTCACCCGACAGATCCTGACCCTCAAAAAAAACAACATGATACCTCCATAAGGCATCCGCAATTTCATCGTATATTTTATTTGATTTAACATTTGAGAGGTCAACCCCACGTATCTCAGCTCCCAATGCGAGCGTTTTTGGACATACTTCAATATACTCATAGCTCGGTCTTTCTGGAAGCTTGAGACTAAAATGACCTGCGGCTATCGTTCCTACCATTACAGTTTATCCTCATTAAATTAATCTCTCCTTAATAATGAGACGTTTTGTTCCATCATGCAATAATTTAATTATTTTGTTATGTTTGAAAGAATAGATGATAACGTGGTAAGTTCAAACTGCATTTTGTACGATGCTCATTTTTGATGTCAGATTGCAAAGCCTGTTTTCACTTTTTGGACCCTATAGAGCCTTAACTTATAGCAGTTCAACAAAATACTATCTATCTGTCTTGATTATATGCATAACCAGAGCTTATTATATTTTTGGCACCGTTTATTAGTTATAAAACAATAAAGGCTGAAAAAGGACAATATATGCCATTAAAAAAAAGTCTAACTTTAGAACAAATTTATAACCTAACCAAAGACTGTTTGATCAAGAACCACGCAGATGAAGCAAATGCATCAGCTCTTGCTAATACAATAATGTGCGCAGAACGCGACGGCTCTCACTCTCATGGATTATTCAGATTACCTGCATATGTTGCATCATTAAAATCGGGAAAGGTAAATGGTTTAGCAAAGCCAAAAGTTCATAAATTATCTCATAGTGTTATTAAACTTGACGCAAACAATGGTTACGCACCTTTAGCCCACGAAATTGGTCTTCCCGAATTAATCAAGATTGCAAAAATAACTGGCGTAGGCATTCTAGCAATCCATCGCGTCCATCATATGGCTGCTCTATGGCCGGAGGTCGAAGCTCTGGCTGAAGAAAACCTCGCAGGATTTTCATGCACATCTTACATGCCTGCAGTAGCTCCCGCTGGAGGATACAGCCCATTGTTTGGAACTAATCCAATTTCATTCGCATGGCCCAGGCCTGGGACAAGTCCCGCAGTCTATGATATGGCAACTGCAGCAATGGCTATGGGTGAAGTTCAAATTGCTGCGCGGGATGGCAAAAAAGTACCCATGGGTACCGGGCTCGACCCCAATGGAAAAGCCACTACCGACCCTTCAGAAATTGCTAACGGTGGGGTTTTGCTTCCTTTCGGCGGACACAAAGGGTCTGCGATTTCAATGATGGTTGAATTATTAGCAGCAGGGTTAATCGGAGAAAACTTCTCATTCGAAGCAAAAGAAAGTGATAATGGGGATGGTGGCCCCCCTCAAGGAGGACAGTTAATAGTTGCGTTTTCACCTGACATAATAAGTGAAAATGGATGGGCTGAACATTGTGAAAAGTTTTTTAGCAGAATGACTGACATGGATGGCGTTAGATTGCCTGGGCAAAGACGTCACTTTAATCGGCAATCACAAAAACCACGTGAAATAGACTCAAATCTTTTAGATAAAATTAAATTATTATAAATGAGCTCCGGTTTCCAAATTTCAATGTTCTAAAATCTGACTCAAAAACAACTTTGTGCGATCATTGTCCGGCTTGGTAAAAAACTCTTTTGGCGGTTTCTCCTCAATTATCTCACCCTCATCCATAAAAATCACTCGATCTGCAACTTTGTTTGCAAAGCCCATCTCATGTGTTACCACTAACATCGTCATACCTTCTTCCGCCAATTCTATCATAACATCAAGAACCTCTTTTATCATCTCAGGATCGAGCGCCGAAGTCGCCTCATCAAAAAGCATAATTTTTGGCTGCATACACAAAGACCGAGCAATTGCAACTCGTTGCTGCTGACCCCCAGAGAGCTGGCCGGGAAATTTATGTGCCTGTTCAGGGATTTTCACTCTTTCTAAATATTCCATTGCCAGATGTTCAGCCTCATCCCTTGGCATTTTTCTAA
>MDTB01234433.1_pt1 | contig 16828 bp, 18 predicted proteins | sample 811161 | NCBI WGS metagenome assembly MDTB01 (sample SAMN05326650, study PRJNA326480) | marine metagenome | isolation source: seawater | place: Mediterranean Sea | collected 2009
TTGGCTGAAAAATATAATGTATATAAATATTTACCTTATGGTGATTTTAAAGATACATTACCTTATTTGATACGTCGTTTGTATGAAAATTATCCCATGTTAATGAATATTTTTAAATAAATTTATGAATTATTTTTATATTTTTCATGTGTTTCTTCAATTAATTTTATTGTTTTACTAATATCATTCCATTCCTCAATAATCGTCCATTTATCTTTTTCTAAATTTTTATATGTGTTAAAAAATTCTTTTATTTCATTTAATTTATGTTCACTAATATCAATCATAGTCTTAAAATCTTTAAAATAAGGTTCTTTATCTAATACTGCTAATAACTTTTCGTCTTTTCCTTTTTCATCCGTCATATCCATATAACATATTGGACGTACGTATGCAATTGAACCAGGTTGTAAGGAATGATTTGATAATATTAAAACATCTAATGGGTCACCGTCTTCACATAATGTTTGAGGTATAAATCCATAATTCTCTGGATAAACAACGGATGAATGTAATATACGGTCTAACATTAGAGCATTGTTTTGTTGGTCCCATTCATACTTAATATTACTACCTTTTGATATTTCAATAAATGCAGGTATTATATAAGGAAATTTGTTATTTACTATTGGAAAATGATACATATATATTAGATGATTATTTTTTATTGTGTTTTTCTTGATCAATATATTTCTTATTCCATTTTTCTCTAAATTTTAATTGTGTAATATCAAATTTTGTATTCATGAAACCTTTTATATAATCATCGTAAATATAATTAATAATATTAACATCTTCATTTAATGTAATATCCATTTGTTTATAAAATAATATATCAAATAAAGAAGGTGTTAAGAAATTACGATATAAATCATAATGCAATATTGATTCATTTTTTCCTATTGGATAACAATGAGTTATAATTGTTTTAACTATATTTCCAGCAAATACACGTGTAACTGTTGTATCCGGTAAATGAAATTCGTTTTGTACAGTAACGTAATTCGCATTTCCAATTATTCTAGACATGCTTGTAGCACCAGATGTATAATGAAATGTTGTTCGACCTGCATATTCATTTAAATTTTCATATTTTATTTCATATGGTACTGGTGATAATTGATTACCAAATGAATGTACATAACTAATATGCATCATGTCTATAACATTTTCAGTAATTAATGAATGTTGCCTTTTTATTTTCATTTTTCCACTTACACGTACAAATTTATTATCATTTGCTTCTGGAGGTATATATATTGGATTTTTCCCTTCTATTCCTGATTCACTGTTTTTATCATAAGTTGGACATATATAAACATCATCATTTACTTCATATGTCTGAAAATATGGAACACCAAAATTTTTCTTAGTAGCTGGACAACCGGGTATTGAATCGACAATTCCATTATTATATTCCCATCCATGATATGGACATTGAATACAATTATTTTGTAATAATTTACCTTTTGCTAATGATGCACCTCTATGAATACAAATATCACTTATCGCAGTTATATTATTATTTAAATCACGATATAGACAAATTGGATAATTATCAAATATTATTCTTTGCAATTTTGATTTTATATATTCATCTGATTTACCTATTTTCCAAAAAAAATTACCATTAAATTTATAAGCTGATGATGATGGTTTTGTAACAATTTTTTTAATAGCATAACATAAATAAGATAAAAAAATACTAATTATAATAATTTTCATATTATAATTAATATTATATTTTTATTATATTGTTTTTTTTACTGTTTATAATTATTCATCATTGAATAATTCATGTAAGTTTATGATTGTAGTGTCTATTTTATCTTCCATTTCCATTAACATTGTTTCTTCATATTGTTTCGTAATTTCATCATCTAATCTTCCAACTATGTCTTCTAAGTCATTCCAAAGTTTTTTTATAAAATTTTGACTGTATCTTCTTTCTGTACGGTCAATTCGCCATGTCCAAAGAACTATTATATCTTCCATTGTGTAATTAAGTTTCATAAGCTCTTCAGTGATTTGTTTTGGTGTTGCGTTATCTCTATGTCTACCTATGTTAATAAAGTTGTTGAAATCATATTCACTGTTAAAGTTATAATTAGATTCTTCTTCATAGTCTTCATAATCTTCATCGTCTGAAGACTCAGAAGAATCATCATGTATTTCTTCTTCCTTTAAAAGTTCACGACAGCATGGACATGTATCCGATTTATTCATATGTTTCATCAAACATTTGAAACAGAACTTGTGTCCACATGGTGTGATACATATGTTACTATCTGAAAATTCATCAAAACAAATAACACATTCTGTTGTTTCATATTTTGCTTGAATATTTTGATTGGTTTCCATGTTTAATTATTATACTATAGCTAGATGTTAATACTATCTATATGAAAAAAAATAAACCTTTCAATTTTATACTATGCATAAATACACTAAATTGGGGGGTCGCAGGGGGGCTTTGCCCCCTGCTCAGATATCATCAAAATTGATATCATCAAGATGATGAATAGAAGGAGAGAGAGAGTGAAAAGAATCATTATGAGAGGAAGAATTAGAGAAAATGAAAGAGTCATGGTTAAAGTTAGGTTGAGAGGAAAGAGATAAAGGAATATTGAGATTAGGAAGATGAATATCATTATAAATATCAAGAAGGTCGCAAGCATTAAGATTAGAGGACCATGTTCTAAGTCCAACAAGAAGAGTAGAACCAACTGAAACAAAATTATTTTTTTTATTTTTGGAACGAAATTTGCCTCTAATGTGGCAAACGATATCAGAAAAGAGTTGGTCATTGTAAACAAGATTAACACTGCACATACCATTGCCTAACATTTTCACAACCTTGGCGAAACATTCCCCATCTTCTTGTGGATAACGAATATTATTGGAAACACTAGGATTCGCATTTTTACGAGCTTGAGACTTATGTTTAGAACCACCTTGTGTATTTTTTACCATGTTTATGTTTTATACTAATAAAATATAAATAGAATAAAAAATCAATTTTATAAAATAAACCCTTTAGGATATATAAAAAAAGTCTTGGAAAAGTAGTATATGGATATGTGACTCATTTCTAGATATGTGACTCATTTCTGGATAAGTATAAAACCATAGTAAAAAAGAGTATTATCAATGAACATTATTACCATGTTGTGTACAATCAACATATTCAATAGTATTATCGTATGTAGGGTTGATAAAATCTTGGACAGCACTATATAATGTTAAGAAAAATCCAATAGTATATATTAAATACTTATTCTTTGAAACAGTAGTATACAAAGATTGTAAAAAAAGAACACTGTTCATATCTATAAAAAAAGGTTGAATAGGTTGATAATCATCAGATTTAACAAGATGAAATCCTTGAGTGTCCAAGAAATTTACTATATCATCATCATATAATTGCTCAATATCATCGTTTTGGATGTCTTCAACCAAGTCTTCTTGGACACTTATTGTCTCACATATTTCTGTATTACGAGCATGTTTTTTTGTAGATAAATGCCTTTCATATCTTGAACGAGTAGGTGCTGAAAAGTTGCAAGGTATACAAGTATAAAGCATTTTTTATATTAACTGTCCAAGATTTTATATATGTTTGCAGAAAAAACAATAAAAAATATACAATATACAAATCTAGCTACTTAACTACAAGTTTATGCAACAATACTTGAAGTGGTTGCATCATAAACACCTACTTCTTCATGACTATTGATATCATACAAATTGTTATCAGAGTCAATCAAATAGGTCTTTCCATCCAACACAAATTCATTGGTATGAATACTTTCCTCCTCTTGTTGAGGAGGTTCTTCAACCTTTTTTGCCTTAGACTTCTTGGTCTTTTTTGCTTCAACAGGTGCTTCAACAGTTTCCTTTTTAGTACGAGGCTTACGTGCTTTCTTAACTGGTTCAGCAACTGGTTGTTCTACAATTGCTTCCATTGAAGAGTTGGCTGCTTCAACCAATTCAGCAACAACATCATTTGTACTTTCATTGGAAACTGTGGTCTCCTTTTTAGCACGAGGTTTGCGTTCTTTTTTTTGCTTAGTATCAACAGCAGCACCTTCAACAGCTTCTTCTTTAGGTTTACGCTCCTTCTTAGCTCTTGGAACCTTTGGTGGTTTGTTTCGCTGATTAATAAACTTCTTCATCTGAGACTTAACGCCAGGATTTCCTTTGGAACCTTTCACAGCAGCAAGGTATGCTTCGTAATATTCACCTTGTTCTTCCACAGAAGACATCAATTTGATTTCAGAATATGCGGCTTCTACACCTTCTTGAGTAAGTAATCCTTGGGCTTCCAACAACTTAATAAGATTAAAGTTGCACACAAGAAACTTGGAATACTTATCGGAAAGGGTAGGCTTACGCTCCTTCTTGGCTTCGACGTTTTGGGTAGAGGTTACGGTTTGAGACATGATTTCGTTCAGGTTGTGTTTTATACGATTCATAATTAGAAAAAAAAGCACTTCAATTTTATGTGTTTGGGATGCCTTTTTTATTATATAAATATCCAAATTTTTTTGAAAAAAGTTACGTTGAAAGAGTTACGTTGAAACCTTGGGAAATGGATATCCTACTCATTTCTGGATATGTGACTCATTTCTGGATAAGTATGAAATGCATAGTTTTTGGATATTAGGCTTGGTGTACAGTCTTGGGGAGGAGGCTTGGTGTACAGTGAGGACGTAGGGGTGTGGGGTATCGGGTACAGGAAAAACTACTACGAAAAACTACTACGAAAGACTCCTACAAAAACCTCTATGTAAAACCTCTATGTAAAACCTCTACGAAAAACTGTACGAAAAACCTCTACGAAAGACTCCTACAAAAACCTCTATGTAAAACCTCTACGAAAAACCATACAAAGATTTATACTAATAAATATTTAATGAATTTTTTGAGAAAAGCCTCTATCAAAAAATGGAATCAAATGTACTCTTTTGGAAAAAAAATACAAAATACAAGTAGTGAATTCAAAGGTAATAAAGAAAACACTATGGAAAAGAATATGTGGACAGGATTTATATTAACATCATCGTTGATTCTAAGCTTTTCAATATTGAACAAATTAAATAACAAAATAAAGGTAGAAACTATTTCGATACAAGAGTTGAAGAAAAAGAAGGATATTATTAGTATAAATATAGTTGACGACAATGTAGTATTAGCAAAAGTAAATGATTATGAATATTACAAAACCAATATACCAGAATGGAAGTATTTCGAAAAAAATATGAATACAAATGTACCTATATATTTTGAAAAAAGTACCCCTTGGGAAAAGTATGTAGGACCTTTAATTTCATTAGGTATATTTGGAATCATTTTGCTTTCTTTCAGAAAAAATGTACATGGTATCAAATCAATGATGGATGTAGATAAGTCAATAGAAATTATGAATCATGTAAAAACAAGATTCAAAGACGTAATTGGACAAAAAAATGCAAAACGTTCTACAGAAGAATTTGTAGACATACTTAAAAATAGAGAAAAATATGTAAAATTAGGTGTAAATGTACCCAAAGGGGCATTATTATCAGGACCACCAGGAACTGGTAAAACATTAATAGCAAAAGCCATAGCAGGTGAAAGTAATTTACCTTTTATCAATATGGTAGGTTCGGATTTTAATGCTATGTTTGTAGGTGTAGGTTCATCAAAAGTAAATAGTTTATATAATACAGCAAAAGAAGCAGCCAAAATACATGGAGGATGCATCGTTTTTATAGACGAAATTGACGCCATTGGTCAAAAAAGAAGTTCTGTAAACACCTTTGGAGGAAACAGTGAACGCGAAAACACATTAAATCAATTATTAACCGAAATGGATGGATTCGATTCACATGAAAATGTAATCACCTTTGCAGCGACAAATCGTCCAGAGCTCCTAGACCCTGCATTATTGAGAGCAGGAAGATTTGATAGAAAAATTTCAGTCGATTTACCTACTATTAAGGAGCGTGAAGAGTTATTTACATATTATTTCAATAAACTGACGCTAGATAAAAGCATTATAAATGGAATGAGTATATTATCGAGTAAATTAACACCGGGTTTTAGTGGAGCCGATATAGCAAATGTAGTAAACGAATCAGGTATTATAGCAGTAAGAAAACAAAAACAATTTGTCCAAGAAAATGATATCAAAGACGCCATTGATTATGTAATGATGGGTAACGAAAAGGACAATATTTTAACCGAAAAAGAGAAAAATATTGTGGCTTATCATGAAGCGGGGCATGCATATTTATCATGTGTTTTAGAAAACGTAGAAAATCCAGTAAAAGTAAGTATTATACCAAGAGAAAAAGGTATGTTGGGATTTTCTCAATCGGAAGTAAGTGTAGAGAACTTATATTCCAAGAAAAAGATGGAAGAATTAATATCAGTATTAATGGGAGGAAGAATATGCGAAGAAATATTTTGCGAAGACATCACAAATGGTGCATCAAACGATATCGAAAAAGCAACACAAATAGCGAAAGATTATATAAAAAAATACGGTTTTAGTCCATCCAATAGGTTTATGAACTACAATGATGAAAATCCATACAAACGAGAGATAAGCAACTATTTAATAGACAATGCTGACCAAGAAAGTAGAGAATTTTTGAACGAAATATATGAAGAAACAAAGGATTTACTTAAAAGAAACAAAGACAAAATAGAAGACATCAAAAACGAGTTACTAAATAAAGAAACAATATATTATAGCGATATCAAAAATATTATTTACACCAATTAAAGAGCCACAGGATACAAATCATCAAAAAATTTCAATTTCTTTTTTTTTTCCAAAGACATTGAATTTTCAGGCATATATCGAATAGAATAACGCATTAATGGATGTGTAAATGAATCAATACCCTCTTGGGAAAATTGAACACTTTTATGGAAAATCCACCGCCCATGGATAATAGCATCACCAGGTTCCATATCAAATGTAATAGTTTGATTATTAAAATGTTCATAAATATGAGGGTCCAAAATAGATAATTCACATGTACGTCCAAACCCATTTTTTGTTTTGCGTATTAAAGAACGTGCTTTTTTAAAATATTTTGATTTATGACTGTTCTTGGACAATGCTAATCCACCACCATGACTTTTTCTATATTGAGATAATGCAATCCAAATATTGATACCTTCATGTCCAAAATGATGAATAGGTGTAGGCCAAAACCATTGATCATCTACATGATAACCACAGCCAGGAAAACCGGGTGCAAAAATCAAAAAAGCATCCTTTAAGACTCTCGGTTTACCTCCCATGAAACGAGTAAATGCATTAGATGAGTAATCCATGATTTGCTTAGCGGGTAAATGTGTAGTAATATTTTTAAGTTTACTATTATTGATTAAAGTACTAAATTCAATTTTTTTGTAAAAATTTGCCTGAAACCCTGAATTTCTATAAATACTATTGTTTGCTTCTTGGACAATAAAATCTAAATCACTATCATTTATTAATTGTTTACAAAGAACATAACCAAACTTTTTATAATGTACGAGTTCAGAATCACTCAATTTTCGAATGTATGCGCTTGTTTGGAGAAAAAAAGTTAAAAAAAACAAGAAAATCATTATATAAATAGAAATATATTTAAACATCTTGGACACTTTGAAAATAAAATTGAAATAAATGAGAAAAATAAAATAATAACAAACTCTGATGCAAGCAAACCAACAGACATTAATAAATAGGTCAATAAGTATGGAAATATTTATATATTTATTGTGTTTTACTTCATATACAGTTATATTTTATAGTTTTGCTATGATATTATTAATGAATAAAGTTATTAATATTGAACATATATTAATAATTTACTTGGGGTCATTGCTAGTATTAATAATAGCCAGCATCCATTACAGTTATTATTTTAGATATAGAGCCATATATTTGAATCTAGCATGGAATCAACGTATAACAGAAGAAGAAATAACAAATGTGTTACATGAAAAATATATTATGGAAAATGATGATGTGGAAAACAAATGGGAATTGTGCTTTTGTATGGAAGACAAAGAAAATGCAGAATATGTAAAATTACCATGTGAACACATTTTCCACACACAATGTATAGCAAAATGGCTAACAACAAACAATAGCTGTCCAAATTGTAGAAAAAAAAAATATTATTGTAAAAAATGATTTTATTAGAAGTTGAATTAAAATAATAGTATAATTTATAATGGAAACAATTATAAATAACATCGGCCTTTTTGGTTCTATATTATTAGGTTTGTCGTTTATTCCACAAACCTACAAAATCATAAAAGAAAAACAAACCAAAAACATTTCATTGATTTTCCTAATTTTAAGCATATGTTCGGCACTATTAATGGCCGTTTATGGTTTTTATTATGAATTACTACCAATCATTGTATCTAATATCTTGGTATTAATCAATTGTGCTGTTATAGTATTTTATAAAGCATTTTAAAAACTTATAATTCATTATCTGTACCATATACATCCAAAATCTTGGACACTATTTGACTACGTTGAACATCATGTTCATTAAAATGCACTGTTTTAATTTCATCCATGGTACCATTGTATTTATCAATTTTTTGTAATAAATTTAGGAGGCCATTATTCGTACAACGGTCACTTTGTTTCAAATCCCCAGTAATAGCCATTTTGGAGCCTTCACCCAAACGTGTAGTCAACATAAGCATTTGATTTGGTGATGAGTTTTGCATTTCATCAGCAATAATAAAACATTTCTTAAAAGTACGTCCTCTCATATAAGCCAAAGGAGAAACTTCAATTGTTCCAGCATTAAGCATGGACTCAACATCCCTATGAGTATAATATTCCTCTAAGATATCAAAAAGGGGTCGTGTCCAAGGATGCATTTTATTAATAAGAGTACCAGGTAAATACCCAATATCTTCTTCCACAGGAACAACGGGACGTGTTAATATAATTTTTTTTACATTACCTTTTTTCAATTCTTGGACAGCAGTAGAACAAGCAAATAAAGTTTTACCTGTTCCAGCAGGTCCAACACCAATTAATACTGAAACGGAAGGGTCATTCATATAATTCGAATATTGTTTTTGATTGTACCCTCTTGGAGTATATAAGGGACTAGTAGGACGTTCATTATTCAAAATATAATCATTATCAATATAGTGCATCGTTTTTTTAGACGCACGCATAATAATTTTTGGAAGAACCCGTTTGAAAGGTGTTACAAAAGAATTTCCAATATAAATACTGGACAAAAGGGCGAATGTAAAAAGTTGCTTATAGAGCATATATATTATCCATAGATAGTAAAATAAATAGACTAAAATTTTCTAAATATAAATTATATGAATTATCAAAAAACAAGAATAAAAGAACTTTTTGCGTTTGATAAAATCCGTTTAGGCAAAATAGTAGAGATTTTACAATCATCCTTGATAAGTGTATTAATTGTATCAATATTTGGTTATTTATTCAAAATAATAAAAAGAGAATTTCTTGGACCCATTAACAAAGATGAAAATTTATTTATTATGTATTTAAAAATATCCATTGAGGTGTTTCTAATATCATTACTATTGTTTTATTTACGAAAATTAATAATGATAGTACCATCAATAGCAAGTTATTTATTTAAGGGTTTCGAACCATATACAACCATGGGTTATACAATGAGTATGTGTATAGTCATTATTATTACTGAATTATTTTCCGATTTGAAAGAAGACTTGGACGTAATAAAGGTGAAATTCGATTTCTATAGATATGTTAGGAATTTACAATAGCTATCATCTTACGATTACCGGAATAACGCGTTTCAGAAACACCACCAACATTAATAGCACTGTCTTGTAACATAGAAGTCATAGAAGTATCAATATGATATCCATTACTTTGTAAATAAGAAAAAACAGAAGGAATATCTTGTGCACCCATAAAAGCACGATTATATTTAAAAGCACTATTTCCACTTCCCACTTTACAAACAGGATAACGTAATAAGACATACACACATTGTCCATCAAAAAGAGGTCCAGCTTGTTGAAAAGGGGACAATTTTTGAAAATTAATTTGAGTAACCATCTTGGACAGTGGACCAGAAGGTGCACAATTCAAAGTAATAACGTTTTGGTATATTTTCAAATAACTATTATAAATAGGTTCTAAATACAAAACAAAAGAGCTATTACAATCAAACGGGCTATCATCATTACATAAAGGTGTATTTGTAGTATTCATGGTCATAGTCATTTTCATTTTAAAACTCTATATAATAAAAATCAATATAAAAAAAACCTAATAATAATTAAAGTCCGGACATAGCTCAGTTGGTAGAGCATTCGACTGTAGTGGTTAAAATATACCTTTTGTGGGTATCGAATTGTCGCTGGTTCGATTCCAGCTGCCCGGAACATGGAAACATCAAATTTTAAATATTCATCTTTTTTGAATATTTAAAATTCATAAAACCCCCCAAATTCCAATAAAATTGAAAGGTTTTTTATGTAAAAGGTAGACAACATAAGTACCTCCACCATGTTGATAAAAAAATTCAGATACGACTTCAGTAATGAAATAAAATCCCTTTTGGATAATTTCTACAATATCAATGCAGAAAAGGACCGTAAGGATTTCCAAGAATCTTGGACACTATGGATAAATGAGCCAGAAATAAAATCCCAAATAGATTCAGAATGCACACGCCTATTAAATGATGGATATAAAGGGGATGTTTTGGATAAGATGTACAAAAGTGTACGTTATTATAATAAGAAAAAAGAAATATGTCCAAAAGAAAGGGTAATAAATCAACATACAAATAGATTTAGTACACAATTCTTGGACATCATTGATAAAAATGTTGGAAAACATTTGGAAGAAGACATAGAATCAACTTCGACCATTTCATTAATGCAAAACCAATCGTACAAAAGATTTTGCTTAGAAAATAAAGAAGAATTATTAAGAGAATTGGTCCGTTTAAGACAAGAAAAAGGAGTTATACCAGAAGACATTGAGAAAAAATTAAAAAAAACCTACAAAAATAGGTTTTATAATGTTAGAAAATCTTACGAAAACAATTAGACCGATTTAGGAATGCAAAATGCATGTTTATTAACATAAAATAATAAAATTCTATTATATATGAGTACTTCAGAAAATATACATATTATTGGACAAGGAACATATGGTTGTGTTTATAAACCTCATTTTGATTGTAAAACATATAAACCAAAATCAGGTGAGTCTAATAATTTTTTATCGAAAATTCAATTAGAAAACAATATAACAAAAAACGAAATAAAAATCGGAAAATTAGTGAAAAGCATTCCAAGGTCAAGAAATTATTTCGCAGCTATTGAAGAGGATTGTACAATTACAATTGGAAAATTAAATGAAACAGGTATAGAAAAATGCAAAATGTTGGAAAAATTCGAAAAAGACGCCCACCCAAAATCCAAATTAAAATCAACAAAAATAAGTTATGCGGGTAAAAAAACGTTAACAGAATATTTAGAAAGTGAATTAATAAATACAAAAAAGGATACACGTACAAATGTAGATAATTATTTAAAAAAAATAGCAAATACACATTTATATTTATTGGAAAGTGTTCAATTATTAATAGATAAAAAAATAATTCATATGGACCTAAAACACAACAATATTATATATAATGGAAGATTTCCTATTATAATCGATTTTGGAATTTCATATGATGGAAACAACTTGAGCTTAGAAAATTATAAAAAAACAAAAAAACCTTTTGGAATTAGAGCACCATTTTACATGCCTTGGTGTTTCGAAATTGTATTATTATCAAATATATCACATGATGTATTTAAACATACTCCAGAAGAGCTAGAAAAAAAAATGAACACACGTCTTAGCCAAGAAGATATATTATATTTAAAAAAGATAGTGGAAGAATATGTAAAATTACATAATTTATTGCAAAATACGAATTTATTTACAGATGAAGAGCGTAAAACTTATATTGAAAAATTAAATGATTATATAAATACATTTATTGGAAAAACATGGGGAGAAGTATGGATAATAATAACAAATAGCAATAATACATGGGACAATTATAGTATTTCAATCATGTATTTCCTAGAATTAAAAATTTCAGGATTAGTAGATGTATCCAAATCATCACAATCGAATCATTTTTTAAAAATATATATAGATAAAATAAAAAAAAATATTTTATCAGGACCTCAGGAACGAGAAAGTCCAAGTGTTACATTAGGACAATTAAAAACAATATTTGGTAAAATCAAAAAACAAGAATACAACGATTTAAAAAGTTCCATAAAAATAACTGTTCAAGAAAACAAAGAAAAAATGATAGAAGAAAGAGCAAAAGTCAATACAAATACTTTGAATGAAGAAGCAGTCATGGTAAAAAAATATAACAAAGTTGTCCAAGAAAAACGAAAAGATTAAAAAAAGGATTGCAATGATTGACTAACGTCTTTATATCTTTCATTCGTTAAAATAGAAAGCAAATCATTATAAGAATATTTCTCCCCGTATGGAAAACAAAAACCGTTTTGGATAATTACCATAATGTTAAAATGCTGCATATGTTTCAAAGAACGTATATTCTCATGGACATCACTATTTATTAATACCTCATTATGTAAAGCTTTGTAAATAGTACGTATTTTGGAAATAAAGGTATGGTCATTTTCAAGATTGATCCAAATAGGATTAATTGAACAAAAAACAATACGTTTTACATCAGAACTTTGTAAAATAAAACATGCATGTGCAATAGCACGATGTAAAATGGGGTCTGTTAAACAATGTACATTTACATGAATCACTGGTATAGTATTTTTACCAATTTCTACATAACATGACCATTTGTTATAAACATATTCCCAAATTTTGTCCAATTTCATCATTTCATTACCTAATTTTTCACAATTAGGTGTTGAATTAGCAAAAGATTCAATAATAGAAGCACAACGAAAAGCATAGCTCACATAATTTTGAATACAATCAGGAAAATGAAGAAAACCCACTTTGTAATTGCACATCTTAAAAGGCTTTTCATAAGTTTGAACATCCGAATTCAATATAGCAGCACACAAAACGCGTTCTTCATAAATACAATTTTTATGATTTAAAGAAGAAGTTTGATGAAACAAGGTGTCCCAATATTTCACAAGCGCTTTTTGACTAATATTTTCAAGTTTTATATTTTGAAATTCATTTTTACACATATGTTGCTCAACAATAGGAAGATTTTTAGATAACTTGGACACTATTTTACGATAATTCATATAACATTTCCGCAAAGCAGCATCATAAGAGCTTTTTTTCTCTGAAAAATCATTGTTTAATAAATAAGTATGCGTTTTGGACCAATGCACAGCCAGTTTCTCAAACAACCATTTGTTTTTACTTGTTTCTCTAGGAATCCATTTGGCTATATTTGTTATACATGTTTTTGTTTTTTCAAAATACACAGTTTCGTCATACAATACAGAGTTCATTAATTCAATAATATGGTCAATAAGAGGATGTCGTTCACCTTGCTTGGACTCTTTCTTCAAAAACAAACAAATATTGGGCGCATCACGCCAAGAACCCAATGTTTGAAAATCATGCTTATACATCATCGTTTTAAGAAAACCACACGTCAAAATAGGAAAAAAATCATAAACAATATGCACAAACGAATAATAAAGAGTTCTCAATCCCATTCCAAGATGAATATCACGAATATGAGCCAAAAAACAGAAAATATGAGTATATAATTCAATATAGTTTTCCTCTTTATGATTTTTTAATTTTACTAAAATAAACATAAAATCATCGTTTAGGTCGTTCATGCATGAAGTTTTATATTCAAATAGACAAATTTTCTTCCATAAATAAAGTAATTCGTTTTGGATGCATTCTGTATTCATTAATAAATGTAACAACATTATCATTAAATCCTTTATTTTCTATTTTTTTTAGTTTTATTATTTGTTATAACGGGTAAATCTTCACAAATGCGAACACGTTTTGTTATTTTATTTTTTTCCTTTTTGAGTATAGAAATAGGTTCCGTTTTGGTTTCAACTAAAACAAGTTCGCGAAAGAAAATGTAAACAGTATTAATGGGATGAAAAACAAACAAACTAGGAGGAAAATGAATCGTAGTTGGTAAATCGTAGAAAAAGAAAGAATTCTCTTTTGGGAAGGTAAAATTATCGTTGTGAATGTTTTCAAAAATAGTTTGTGGGTCCATTGAAATATGATATTTAACAATACTATCACATTGATAACGTTTTTTTTCATAATCTCGATATTTATGAATAATATTAATTAATGAACTTTCAGTTAGGAAACTTTCCTTTGTATTTACTTCTAATGGAATTTCCTTTTTAGTAATATATATAACTTCATTATGCACATTAATATACATAATTTTGACTTTAATTTTATCCATAATTTCAGGCAAATAGGTTACACCTTCACTAGATTTTACATACGAATCTACCCAAGATATATCTATTGAATCCATTAAATCATCCATTATATGTTATAATGAAAAAGAATTTAGTAAATATAAACACAAAGAGTTTAAAAACAATATTTGTAAATAATTTGTATCGTAACAGCACGAATATAGATAATTCAGGGTATGTGCATAAAAAATATGGTTTCCTATACTTTAAGTTTATACGATACAGCACAATGATTCAATCAATACTATCATTGATTGAATTTAGAAGAATATAAATTATTGAATTTAGAAGAATTTAATAATTGAATTATTAACATTAAAATATAATATTATTATATAAAGATGGCTTGTTTAAATTTAGATAATGTACTTTCTAAATTAGAAACTGATTTTGTAAGTAACTATATTGATAAATATGTTACATGTGGGTTAACTGAAATGTTAGATGATAATAAATTATCTACTAGTAATACTATTGAAGCACAAAATGTATCTACTAATAACAAAGCGTTAAAAAAGGCGTTAAATAGTATATATAACCCTACAAGTAGGGTCACAAATCAGTTAAGATTGAAGGGTATTGGTCCAGTTCCTGAAGAATTGGGATATGATGGACTATCGGAAGAAGCCAAGGCAACCTTAATATGTGACTGGAATGTTAATTTTAGGAAATATGTGGTAAGATTTGTAGAACTTGCTTTCAATAGCGCTAAGGAAGGTAGTGGAACTGCATTTATAGAAGAATATGAAAAAGTGCAAAAAGATTTCGAGACAGCGGTGACTAATTATGAACTTGCAAAAAAAAGATACGCAGAAAACCCCAACTTAACACCTGAACAATTGATAGCACCGGATATGAAGGGTGGAGCCGACCAGCTGGGCTTTACTCAAGAAGAACGTGGGCACTACAATGAAGATTGGGTTTCGAGTGTTTTTGGAACCATTCATTACAATGAAAGAGGACAACCAATAAGAGATGATGCGGGAATTAAGGTAGCTTTTTATAAGTACACAATGTGGACAATATTGTTATTACTACTTTTTTATGTAATAGGAGGTTCACCAGAGACGATGAATTTTATTAGAACTGGATTTAATAGTATTGTTTCAGGTGAATGTAGTAACGCTGCATATTTTATATTAGGAAGGTTCGGTATTCAACATCCATTATGTACAATGTATAAAGACGTTATAAGAACATTATTTAATGCTTTTTTCCTGCAGAGTTCTGAAGCTTTGGTAAAATTATCTATAAACCTAGCACAACTAATAGTAGCACCTACTTTTGGTTTTATTACAATAAATATTTTTATATGTACAATAGGAAAGTTACTTCCAATTTTTGATGAAAATGAAAAACACCGCTTAGATCTTGATATGCAAAACGGTATGATAAAAATGTCTGGTACCCGAGATGCAATAATAAGTACATTAACTAGTTTGATAAGAGTATTTAGTAACATAGTTACTAATACTGATTTAAATAGTTTAAGAAGGGGCGATAATGATAATGAAATTAAAGTCGCCCCCTCCCGAACAGCAAAGGCGCTTCTTGATAAGGGAGTACAACTAAAGACAGAAGCACAGCAGGCAGCACAGCAGGCAGCAGCAGAGAGAGAGAGAGCAGCAGCAGAGAGAGAGAGAGCAGCAGCAGCAGAAGTAACGGCCGCAGCTGATACATTAGTAAATATGCGCAATACTCGTCCCGGTCCCGGTGGTAAAAAATCAAGAAGAAGAAGAAGAAGAGGAAGAAAAAGTAGAAAACATTAAATTATAACACAAAATTGATTTTTTTGTTATAAAACAATCAACAACATAAAATGGCTTATTATAAAAACAAAAAACAACGACGGCAAGAGTATCGAAAAAATGCAGAATACAGACAATATGTAGAAAATTTGCGCAGATTTATTGTAACAACAAGATTCAATACAGAAACATGGAATGAAAATATCGAATATAGAAAAGAAAATCCAATGTTTGGATGCGCATACGGAAGCCCACAAGAAGTATGTGTAAGTTCCCCTTTGGGTGGTCCAATAAATGGGTCTTTAAGTCAAGAAAGTATATTATTTGTATTAGAAATGAACAATGATAACAATACAATTATGGGAATCGGAATGATTAAAAATCAGAGTTATATAAAAAAATTCCGAATATATGAAAACGACTCTTATAATCGATATGGTTATGTAGGTAAATATAGAATAGATAGAAACGATATATCAGGTGAAGATGAAATAATCTTTCAAGTATTAGAAAAATTATGCTTTTATGGGGCTGGACATTTAAAAAAAATGCCTGGAATAAAGGGATTTCCAATAGACAAAATATACAAACTAAAAAAA
>MDTB01112320.1_pt1 | contig 16825 bp, 16 predicted proteins | sample 811161 | NCBI WGS metagenome assembly MDTB01 (sample SAMN05326650, study PRJNA326480) | marine metagenome | isolation source: seawater | place: Mediterranean Sea | collected 2009
AAAATATTGATATAGAAATAGAAAAATTCTTAATATGTGATAATTTTGTTGACCATAACAATCACTACCCAAATATTAATTTCAAGGAATTTTCGTTCGATATAATATATTCTAAATCAGAACGAAATTTAGGATACGGTATGGGTCATAATTCTAATTTATTGAATCAAAATATTGACTGTAATACTTGGTTTATTGCTCTTAATCCAGATATTTATTTTACAGGAGAAAATATGACCCCTTTTTTTGAATATATTACTTCTTATCCTGGTATTTCTTGTGCTGCCCCTTTAATTTATCTCCAAAATGGTGAAATACAATATTCTGCGAAAAAAAGTCCAACATTCTTCTCATTAATAATAAGTAGATTTTCTTTTTTTCAAAAGATTTCTTTCCTTAGAAAGTATTTAGATCTTAACCAAAATAAAAATATTGATTATAAAAAAAATATCATCCCTTCAGAATTTCTTTCTGGATGTTTTCTTGTTTTTCCATCAAAAGTTTATGCTGAAATAAAAGGTTTCTCAAAAAAATATTTTCTTCATTTTGAGGACGCGGATATTGTTCGAAGATGCAATTTAATTGGATTATCTATTCATTGCCCATTTGGATTTGCAACTCATATTAGAGGTAGAGGATCTCATAAATCAAGTTTCCAACAGTTGCATTTAACTCTTTCTTATGTAAGATATTCAAAATATTGGGGATTTAAATTATTTTAGTTATATTTAAACAAAAAAAATATAAACGTATTTTTAATTAGATTGAAGCTAATGATAAGTTTTTTTGTTTCTATAATTTTTACTTATTTTCTTTCATATTTAATAATTCCTATGTTAAACAAATATTTTTTGATTGAACCTAATAATAGAAGTTCTCATATTATCGCAAAACCTTCTGGAGGAGGGTTAGTATTTGTTACTTTAATTTCAATTTTCGGTTTTTTAAATAACCTATTTACACCTATCATATGTTACCCATTAGCTATTATTGGCCTGATTGATGATAAATATGATCTTAAACATGAATATAGGTTAGTTTCTCAAATTATCACGGTGATTATCTTAATTAATTTTTCACCTCTGAATTTATTTCTTTTTAGTTCAGATAATATATTTTTCTTTTTGACAACAATTTTAGCAATTGTTTTTGTATCAACGGCTTGTATTAATTTTATTAATTTCGCAGACGGACTTGATGGTTTGTTGGCGGGTTGCATGATAATTATTTTTGCTTCAGTTTCAATCTACTTCGATTTAAATTATTGGCCTGTTGTAGGGTGTCTTATAGGCTTTTTATTCTTAAATTGGCATCCTTCAAAACTTTTTATGGGAGATGTAGGAAGCACATTTCTTGGGTCTTTATTCCTAGGTGTAGTTCTTCAATCAGATAACTTCTTAGATGCAATAAAAGTTTTTTTACTTGCCAGTCCTTTGCTTGGAGATATATTGATTACCTTAATAAGAAGACTATTATCATGTAAATCAATAATAATCCCTCATAAATCATTTTATTTTAAGCGTTTAAATGAGGGTAAATTGTCTCATAAACAGGTTTCACTTATTTATATGGCCGCAACTTTATTACTTTGCTTAACCTTTTTATTTGGTAATTTGTATGGAATGTTAATTTTAATATTTTTAGAATTTATAGTTTTGTCAGCTATAGAAAGAAAATATGCAATTGAATATAATCAAACTTGAATTAAATAAATTTTAAAAAGTGTATTTAAATTAAATAAAGAAAACAGATATATGATTATTTATTTTATATATGATTTAGAATTTAAGAAAGAAAAAATTAATTTAAACTTAACTTATATTTAAAGTGATATTGCAAATTCCTAAATGAATGAAATTTTTGTTTTAAGTAAGAATAAATATTTTGAAGTATCGAAACAATATTCACAAAACCCTTTATTTTTTGGATATTGGAATTCGTTAAGCCCAAAATTTGGAGATTATGATCTACTAGATAAAATTTCAGAAATAAATTTTTCTAGTATTCAAAAGTTACTGTTAAACATTGATTTAGAAGAATTTGATCAATATTTAGGATTTAGTAAAGAAGAATTGAGGAATTATCTCATAATTTATGGGGCATCTTTATATGATTACTCATTTGTATCTTTAAGAATATGTAAACAATTTGAATACTTAAAGGATCTAATAGAAACTAAAAACATTAACAATATATATTTTTCTTATGAAGAAATTAAAGATGCTCATTCAACCCTATCTAACCAAATTGGATGTTTGAATACTGATGTACATCTAATCGCGAATAATACAAATGTAACTAACCTTATATTATTTTTACTGTCTAATTCTTTTTTTAAGGAAAGAGTAAAAGTGATTAGTAAATTACAAGAAAGTATTAATTTAAATGATTTATTAAGTAGATCCAAAAAAATAAAATCTAAGAAATTAGTACTTTCAGATAATAATTTACCTTTATCAAATTTTTTTACTCATAAACTTAACCTAAATTTGGTAAATAGTGTATCTTTATCTAGTAGATTTTTAAAAAAACTAAACTTTTTACAAAATCAATATTCATATTATTTAAGATCTAAGACATTTATTTTCTTTAGGAGAAATTTTTTACTAAATCAAAATAGATTAGAATACTCAATATTGAAATTTATCATTCCAAAAGTTGATAAATCTTTATTAGATAAATTATTAAAGAAAATTACTACTTTTTCATTTTTATGGAAAAAAATCACTATATCATCTCTTCATTTATCAAGTGTTAAAATTCGTCTTCTTCTATTTAATTTAAGAAATATACCTGATTCAAAATGTCAAGTTAGATTATTTAATGAACATGGATCTTCTTTTTTTAAAAGCTTTTCACATGTTTTATCTGTCTCAGAAGAAGATATTTTTAACGCGATTACAATTTATAGAAAGAATTATCCTTTGAAGAGAAATAAGAAACATGAAATTGGTATTACAACACAAAAAATATCAAATGTAGTCGCATTTACTAGAAAGATCTCTTTCAGTAATAAATTTCCAATTATTATTGGCTCTCAGATATTTAATGATTTAAAAAACAAAAATTATAGATATTTATTGAATACAAAATATCTTAATGATTCATTTAATTCTTTATTTGAATTAATGTCGAGCAAAATAATTAAAGTTGGATTTGTTCCTTCAAAACATGTTAGAAGGGGCAACTTTAAAGATCCAATTTACAACTACGCTATTGATTATAAATTAAAAATTTTAAATAACTATAGTAATGCAATCATAAATTCATCTTGTTTAATTCTTACTTACCCAGAGACCACAATCGCAGACGCAGTATTACAAAATATTCCATTTCTGCTTTTTTGTGATATTGATAATTATCCCCTACATCCTAAATCTAAAATCTGGTATGAAAGACTTCGTGAATATGGAATTGCCTATAAATTGCATGAATTTGAAGAATTATTTTATATGTTGAATTCAGGTAAGATATATGATTTATGGAGAAATAGAGAATTTAAAGATTTTTTGAATCAATTTAAAAAATATATTTTATGAGAATTTATAAAACTAATTTATAACATTTGCTATTAAATTATTTTTCTAATAACATGTGTATCTCACTACCGCAAAAGTTTTTGTCTAATATTTCTTGAAGCTGATTTATAATTTTTTCAGACATGAATTTATTTTGATAAGTTTTCATCATAAACTCCGAAGATTTATTTTTATTTAATTCTATTAATAGACTCCTGTTCAAATCCATAGCGTCAGTTCCAAAATGCCATTGAGAAATTTTTTTTAAGTTATATTTTTTACATAAATAATCTATAGATTCAAATGTGTATAAATGTGTATGTCCTCCTCCAAGTTGCCTAGGGAAAATATCTTTGAAAACATTTTCTAATATTACTGATATTGAAAATAATGGTAAACTGCAATATAAATATTTAGCTTTGGATCTTAAAAAAGATTCTATTGCATGATTTGGTCTTGATAAATGTTCTAAAACTCCAATAAATGAAGAAACATCTTTTTGGTTATTTTCAATAGTCTTGTAGAGTTTTTTCTCTGATTCAACTACATTAAAACAAGTACAATTTTGAGATTTATTTTTAATCTCCCAATAGTCTTTTGCTAATTTAATCATTGCACTAGAAATATCAAAGCCAACTGAGTTGATATTTAGATTTTGCAGTGAGTTAACAAAATGACCTCCACCACAACCAAAATCAGTGACACTAAATTCTTTTATATTGTTGAAATTTTTTAGTGATTCCTTTAAAAAAGTTGCCTTCGGCATATAAACATTAATTATTCTTTTTTCATAATCTTGAATGTAAGTTTTTGAATAACTTTCTCCTTTATACATGAAATTATTAAAATCTTCTGAGTCTTCTTTTAATCCATTTAAATGTGCACAATTACGGCATATTTTGTATTTTACTCCATGATTTTCTAGATCATAATCGTGAGGGGCAAGATCTATATTACAAGCTTTACAATATTTTCTTTGTTTTTGCTTGTTGTAAAAATTGTTAACTTTTTTTGAATTATTTAATAATGCATCATTTTCATTAAAAAAATATTTCTTAATTTCACCAATATCATTAAGATTTTTGCTAAATTTAGATTCCATCAATTTTAAAATATACTAATAAATCCTTAAAAACATAAATAGTTAATTATTTCAATAATATATCAAAGTATTAATTAACCCCCAATATTGTTATTATTCAACATTTTAAAAAGCATTTCTGCAAATTCGAAATCTTCTAAAGTATCAATATCTTGACATCTGTACCTAGGTAGCAAAAGGCCAACTCTATCGGATATGTTTGGGAATTTATTGACGTCATAAAAATAACATTGCCCAGCATCATGGTAAGCTTCTTCTAATTCTTGGCTTCTATTATTTTTAAATTCTTCCCAGATAAAATTTAATTTATATTTATTTTCTATTTTTAATGCTCTTTGAGGCGGATAAGCAAAACTAGTTACAGTTAATGAAGAACCGACATTTTCTTTTAGCAGTAATGAGTAACATTTTTCTAAAGTTTCAACTGTTATAAATGGTGCGGTAGGATAGAGATAACAAATAATGTTAGGTTTTATATTTTTAGATTCACTCCATTTTATGAAGTGATCTATAACTTCAACATCTTTTGTTTGGTCATCGGATAAATATGCTGGTCTCATGAAAGGAATTTCAGCCCCGCAATGTTTTGCTTCTTCAGCAATCTCAAAATCATCTGTACTAACAAAAACATTCGAAAATAAATTGGATTTGATAGCACATTCAATTGACCAACTAATTAGAGGTTTGCCACAAAAAACCTTAATATTTTTTCTTGGAATTCTTTTGGAACCTCCTCTAGCGGGAATAAGACATACAGGCTTCATTTCAGTTAATTATTTTTCAAGTATATAGATTTAAATTTAGATTCTAAATCAATTAAGAAGAATTTAAATAGTTCGATTATAATTTTCAAAACATATATATAATTTATGCTTTAATAATAAATATAGATAGATTAACTATTAATGGGATTTAATAAAGATTTCAACTCCTTTTTAGTTACTGGTGCTACTGGCAGTTTTGGGAAAGCTTTTATAGCAAAGTTATTGAGCTCTCATAAAAATATTAAAAGACTTATTGTTTATAGTAGGGACGAATTAAAGCAATGGGAAATGCAGCAAACATGGAGTCCTGAAAAATACCCTATGATGAGATATTTTTTAGGAGATGTTAGAGATAAAGATAGATTAAATAGGGCAATGGAAGATGTTGATTGCGTGATTCATGCAGCTGCCCTTAAACAAGTCCCAGCAGCAGAATATAATCCTATGGAATTTATTAAAACTAATATTTATGGAGCTGACAATATAATTGAAGCTTGTCTAAATCATAATGTTAAAAAATTAATTGCATTAAGTACTGATAAGGCTGCAGCTCCAATTAATTTGTATGGAGCGACAAAACTATGTTCAGATAAGCTTTTTATATCAGCAAATAATATTAAAGGTAATAGAGAACTTAACTTTTCTGTCGTTAGGTATGGGAACGTAATGGGATCAAGAGGTTCAGTAATACCTTTATTTTTAAAACAAGCTAAGGAAGGATATATTACATTAACTGATCCAAAAATGACAAGATTTAATATTGTTTTGGAAGATGGTGTTGACATGGTTTTATGGGCATTGAAAAATTCTCTCGGGGGAGAAATTTTTGTACCTAAAATACCTAGTTATAAAATTACAGATGTAATTAAAGCTATCGCACCTAAAATAAAACCTGAAATTAAAGGGGTTAGACCAGGTGAAAAGATTCACGAGGAAATGATTACCTTATCTGATGGAGTGAGTACAGTTGATAGAGGAGATTACTATGCGATTGTTCCAAATCAAGAAAAATATACTGAAGAATGTAAAAAATTAAGAATTCAATGTAGTAACGTTCCTTTTGACTTCTTTTATAGATCTGATCTTAATAGTGATTTCCTTTCTGTACAAGAAATAAGGGAGCTTATTAAAAAACATGTCGATAAAAATTTTCAATTTCCTAATTAACTTAGTAATTTTTTAAAAAAAATATTTATCCAAATTTCTATTTTTTGTGCCCAAATTTAAATTTATATGAAATATAGTTATTAAAAAAACTTTTTAAACATTATTTTCAGGAGATTTAGCTTCTAATTTTTTTTTCTCTTTATTAAATCAGAAGTTGATTGAATGGTCTCACAATATTTTACTATTTCTTCATCAGTTAAATCTATTCCTAATTCTTTTAACTCTAGGAAAATACTCATTGTGTCAAGAGAATCAATCGAATTTTCAGAAAATGATTTGTCTAGTAAAAGGTTTTTAATTTCTAAATCTGGTAATACTTCTTTTATGGAGTCTATTAAAACTTTTTCTATCATTTCTTTAATAGAATAGATGATGTAGATAATCCTACTCCAAATCCAGATAAAAGTATATTATTAGGAAGGCTTTTTTTATCAATGAATTGAGATCCTACAAGTTTTTCTAATGCAAAGGGAATTGATGAACTAACAAGATTACCTACATTTGAGGAGCAAAATAAATTTTTATTTTTTAATCCTAATTTCTTACAAAGCATTTCCACAATAAATCTACTACCTTGATGAGGAATAAACACAGAGTCACTAGGATCTTTAAATTTTAAATTATTTTCTTTAATCATTAAATTTATTTCTTTTAGTGAAGCAGTCATTACATATTCAAAAACTTTTCTTCCGTTCATATTAATAAAATCTTTTTCATCAAATTCAATAGCATCTGAATAGGAACTATCAATATGATTTCTGTATTTACCAACCTTGTAACCTAATTCATTATTGCTAACAATTGAGGCTGATGCACCTTCTCCAAAAATAAGTTGAGTATTATGATCATTTTCCTTTAAATAAGTTGGATATTGATCGCTTGTAATAATTAAAACATTATCAAATTCATTGCTGTTGAGCATATTTTTCGCAATCTGAAGTGTTTGAACATAACCTGTACAACCTAAGCCAATATCAGTTGTGAAAATATTTTTATTTCTGATTTCAAGATATTTGTGAATTAGAGATGATAAGTGCGGAACTTTGTTTCTAAAACTCTGATTAACAAAAAGAATTACGTCAACTTTGTTTAAATCATAATTAGTAGACTTTAAAAGTTTATTGCAAGCATTTAATCCAAATTGCAGAGTTTTTTTGTCATTAGGTATTTCATTACAGATGGCCTTAGATATAAAGCCGGTCTTATTAATAATAAAATTTTCATCTTTATCAAAATTATTATTAGTCAATTTAATTTTGTTATTAGGAATCCATGTACTTATGTAATTTAGAGATGCCATTATCCTTCTTTAACTCCAAAAATAATTTGACCTATCTTAATTTCATCTTGTGATATGTCAGCGATATAAAGCTTATTTGTAATGTTGTAATTGTATTTAATTTGGAAAGGCAAATTCTTAAATGGATAGGTATTGATTTTTAAAGATGCAAATGTCCAAGTTTTTAAACCAAAAATTTTTGTCAAAATGTGTTTATTTGCGCAGACTAATAATGCTAGTGGGTGATCAGAATATCGAATAAGAATCCCGTCTTTTGATTCAGAAACTAAATGTTTATTAAGATAATCAAACTCATCAAAATCAATTCTTTCTAATTTAGATATTTTATTCTCTTCAAATAATAATAATCTCTTTATAGAATTTTTATTTTTAAACTTAATTGTTCCTATTAATGATTGTTCTGAAAAATTGATAAGATTTTCTTCAGAACAAATTCTTATATCTTTAGTAGAAAATCTATTAATTTTAACTATAATATTTTCTAAATTGTTTTTGTAATATTCTGTCTGATAATCTAAAATTGGTTTAATAAAGTCCGGCCCCCAATTATAATTTCTATTACCCCTAAATGGGACTGAAAATATTGTCTTTTTAAAATTATCCAAACTTAATAAAAATTAATCTTATTATATTAACAATATAAATTCAATTTATTTATTTGATTTAAGAATTACTAATTTTTATTTCAATTATATGGGTTTAAATACTCACAAAAATAACTTATTTTGTTTTAATAATTTAGCCTCATTAATTACACTTTTTAAATCTAGATCAATTAAATTAGCAATTTCAAAAATTGAATTAGATCCATCAGCATAAGTAATAAAATTCATCCTTGACCTTGTTGTACTTATTTTATTATTTACCTTAAAAGATTTATCAGGATATAGACCTCTTTTGCTTAGTTGAGGCTCACATTTAATTTTAATTTGAGGGTATAGTTCTGTTTCAAAAGCTTCAATAATTGTTTTAATTACATCGAATGACTCTTCTAAACCTTTCTGACTAACCAATTCAAGATTATCTGCACTCGTATGATACTCTGGATATTCGCTAAATAAACTTCTTGAGAAAGTGCAAATTGGTAATCTTATTCCTTGAGAACAATATTGCCTTTCATCAGAACCTCTACTTAAGAAGGAATAAACATTAACATTTTTCATCCCTTTTAAAGCAGAATGCATAGCTTGATCTGCAAGTGTATTTTTGTAAGGCGTATTTACATAAGAATATGCTTTATCATCGCCAACACAACTTAGATTAAATCCGCAAATAACATTTTTGCATAGATATTTACTGAATTTCGAAAGATATGCTATTGATCCAATCGTCTCAGGCTGCATTATAAAACGATAACTATATTTTGTTTTTTTATATTTAATTTTTATATAATCAAGAACTGCATTTAATAAAACTGGACCACTTAATTCATTATTTGCCATAGATGGATGACAAACATATGAACTAAAAAGAATCTCCTTTTTTGATTTCCCTTTGATTAAGGCATGGCTTAATTCGAGATTTCCCTTTCTTAGACTACTGTCAATAAAAACTTTATATTTTCCAGGTTTCATTCTTAATTTTTCAGATTCTTTCATACAAAATCCCCAATCACGTTTGTAGTAAGTAGTTGCATAAGGTACCCAATCAGAGTGATGTTTTAATGTAAATATTTTTGGGGCTAAATCTTTTAAATCTATTTCATAATTAATTGGTTCAGAGTAACCAACTAAGTGAAGATTATTTTTGGAAAATTCTGCAAACCTCTCTCCACTTTCTACATGTTCTATATAAGCATCTCTTATATTCCATTCATCGGGAATTTCCCAGTCAAAAACTTTTTGACCAGTTTTAAATTTAATTCTTTGATAATCAGGATGAAAATTTTCAAAATATTGTAGTGTTTTTCTGAGACCTTCTCCTGTAATAGATCTACATATTGGAAACAAAAATTCCATATGTTTAATCATTTTTATATCGTTAAATTTTTTCATAGGTAATTATTAATAATAAGAAAGTTGATTGTTCTCAATTCAAGTTTGAAAATTATAAATTACAAAAAAAATATAAAATTTTTAGAAAATTTCTTAATAAATTAAACCTAACATATTACATTCCTAAGAAGTTTTCAATATTTAAAAAATTATTTTTACATAACCCAAGGAACAATATTGTTTATACTTTTTATTTCTCTAGTCCAAATATAAGGATCATTTAACATTGCTTTAGATGTTTCATTGATAAAAATATTTAAAGGAATACTTTCAATAATTGAATTGCCAATTAATTGCGTCCTAATAAATCTTTTTATACTTGGAATGGCGAATATCTTGATGTTCTTATCTCTAATAATTTTTACTTTCTCATAACAAACATATAGAAAAAACTCTTCTAAATATTCTTTAGTATTAGTACATATATAATGTTTAAAACTTTTAGTATATCTATAAGGCACACCTACTTTAAATTCACAATAATGCACAGCAGATATTGATTTTCTGGCTGGTAATCCCAATGAAATAAAAATACAGTCATTCTCCTCAAGAAATTTATATGGTGAATCCGTCCCATAAGGATGTTTCGTAATATTTTTTGAAATTATCTTTTCTGAATGCCTACCATATGAAGCTAAAGACGAATATGGATGTAATTGGCGATTAGCTTTAAGCGTTGTCCTAAGATATTCACTTAATGTATAGTTTGTGGGCGTTTGATTAGGATCAAAGACATCTTTACTTTCTATTAAATTAAAGGAATGAGTAGGAAAAACAATTGTCCCATTAGTTCCAATACTGTCTAAAATTCCATTTAAATAAAAATCGAGAATTTGATTTCTACCTTTTATTTTTTCTCCAGATAAGTTATGCGGTAATCCTAAGTTTCCAAGGTTTCCCGTAATGTAAAGTGTTGATCCTGGTTTTACTCCTAATTCATTAAGTACTTTTTTAAAACTTATGGAATTTAAATTTTTCATAAAAATATTTAAAATAGTGAATCAATAAAACTTTAAGAGCAGGGCATTTTCTTAGGAAAACTTTTCAAAGTTTTCAAGTCTTTTTTCTACTTCTTTTAAATCTTTATATTCATCTACGGCCCAACTATCACCTATTAAATCAATACAATAAACTGGTATATTAATTTCCAAGAACCTTAAAATTTCAGTATCTTCTATTTCTTCTAAAGTTGAATCACCTTTTGCATCAAAATAATTGTTTAATGATTCTTTATTAAAAGCATATATCCATATTGCTCTTGATGCCTCATCAAAATTGCCTTTATTATTTAAAGGGATGCCAGCTCTTGAGCAATATAATAGTTTGCCATTTCTGGAGCAAACCACCTTTGCTTTAGAATAATCATTAAATTCTTCTTTAGTTGCTCTGGTTTTACCAAATACTACTCTTTTAGGAAATCTAGTGTTGTATTTTAATATAGAATTTATATCCTCAGGGTTAACTATAGGTTCATCACCCTGTACATTTATATATGAATCAGCATCTACTTGATCACTAAAAAGTTTAACTCTATCTATGGCAGTAGGAGCTTTACCAGTATTTACACATTGGATACCCTTGTTATCGCAGAATTCTTTAATTAAATTATCTTCTGTTGCAACAAATATATTTTTTTCTTCTTTTACTTTTTTGCATTGATTCCATACTCTCTCGATCATTGCTATACCTTTTATTTTAATAAGTGGTTTACCTGGTAACCTTGTTCCACTCATCCTTGCAGGGATTACTATTACTTGTTTCATTTGAATTTATATTATTTTGTTAGAGAGGGAACTAAGACCATCAATAGATAAATCACAAACATCACCTTTCTTGACTACAGAATTTTCAGCATTAGCTGGAGTTCCAGTAAAAATCAAATCTCCTGGTTCTAAATTCATTATAGATTCTACTAGCTCAACACATTTTTCATCATTAAAAATTCTATTTCCAGTATTACCTTTCTGAAAAGTTTGATTATTGATTTTGTTAGTCATATTCAATTTAGAAGTATTTATTTCAGTTTCTATATAGGGACCTAGGGGTCCAAAAGTGTTTCTAGCTTTAGATTGAGCTAAATGATGATCCCTCCCATATTTACTTTCTACGGTTACATCATTTCCTATAGTGTATCCAAAGATCTTTTCTGAAAAAGTAGAATATTTTTGTTTTATATTATTCCCAATAACGATTACAAGTTCAACTTCAACCCAAACTTTCTTATTACTTGGAATAATTATTGACTCATTATTGCCTATTATGGAAGTTGGCGATTTCATGAAAACAAGTGGGTCATCATATTTAACTCTTTCTCCAACCAAATCTTTATAGTTGTACGCAAGCCCAATAACTTTATTTGGTAAAACTGGAGATAATATTTTTATTTTGTTTAAAGAATATGTGTTTTTTGATAAATTTATTTCTTTAGAAAAGCTAAATCTCTCTATTTCCTGTACATAATCAGCGTTAAGAATGCCATATGATATTTTATCTTTATAAAAAAACCTGATAATTTTCATAAAAAAAAAAGATATTTATATTCTAAATTATTTTATTCTTTACATTTTTATCTTTAATAATATTTAGTACATTTAAAGTCGCTTTTTCTCTACATTCTTTAATAGCCTCCTCACTAAAGTAAGAAGTATGAGGATTAATAATGACTTTTTCAGTTATTTGGTCCTTCTTTAGCCATAGTTGGTATAGTTCATCATTTAAATTTGGAGGCTCATCTACAAAAACATCAGTTCCATATCCTGATAATGAATTATTCTGAAGAGCTTTTAGGATATATTTATTATCTTTAACTATTGGTCCTCGTGAAACATTTATTAGAATTGATCCCTTTTTCATTTTATTGATAAAGTCTTTATTGATTACTCCTTTAGTTTGGTTATTAAGAGGAGTATGAACTGAAACTATATCAGAATTTTCAAGCAAATCATTTAAATTATCGAATCTTCTTATGTTGAAAGTCTTTTCAATTCCTGAAGGAATATAAGGATCAAAAAAACTTATTTTAGAAGAAAAAACCTTCATTTTTCTAGCAAATGCGCCTCCAATTCTGCCTAATCCAATTATTCCAATATTCATATTATTTATTCTCTTCATTGAGAAAGGAATTTTTGCTCCAGTCCAAGCATCTCTGTTTTTAATAGCAAATATTTCAAGTTGTTTTACTCTTCGTGCTAATGAGAGAGCCATAGAAATTGCAGTATCAGAAACCTCATCAACCCCATAGTCAGGAGTATTATAAACATTTATGCCAAGCTCCCTACATTTTTCTAAGTCAATATTATCAACTCCAACCCCATATCTAACAATGGCTCTAATATTAGGGTATTTTTGAAGAAAATCGCTATTAATTATTTTGTGCCAAACCAATAAGATTGTAGTCTTATCTGATAAGTTTGGAATTAGGTAATCTCCCAATATTCTAGATTCAATAGAATATTCTTTTAAATGATCAGTTATTGATACGAAATCTTGAATAGGCAAAATTTTTATTATTGTAAGGTTACTTGATCATAGAATTTATAAGTTTTAGTTGTCTAATAATGTTTGAAGAGTATCCAAATTCATTGTCATACCAAAGTACACATTTTATTAAATTATTATTGATTACATCAATCCACCTTTCATCGACTATACATGAATAACCATTACCTATGAAATCGGAGGAAACTAAAGGTTCTTTAGATAATTTTAATATTGGAAAATTTTGTTGATTTATAAAATCCTGAAAAACCTTTAATAATTTTTTCTTGTTAGTATTTTTTTCTACTAAGTAGGTTAAGTCAGCTGAACCTACAATTTGAGTTGGAGTTCTGTATGAAAAAGAACCAATTGAATTTTTTCTTAAATTAGGAAGAACTCTTATTACCGCATCAATAGCAGTTGTTGGTTTGGGAATTAGATTGCCTATAGATGATCTACCTAATGCATAATGATGGTAAATTTCTCCAGGCATACTCCATGAGCTTGAGGGGCCGTCCATCAGGTTTTGATAACTCAGCCAAGGATGAAGGGTAGTAATATAACCAGAATTAATTTTAAAATTATTATCTATTAATTTAGTTATTGGAGCTATAGCTGTTGCATCGCATATGCTTGAAGCTATTAGATTATGTTTATTATTATCATATAAATTTTCGTTCACACCCAAAATCATGGTAAAATCTACTTCTTCAGGGGAGTGAGAAATTAATATTTTCTTTACTTCTTTTCTCTCTAATAATATCTTAGATTCATAAACATTATCTTTAATTCCAGTGCAGTCAATAATGTAATCAACTTGATTCTTTTTCCAAGGAACTGAGCTTATTTTTTCTTCGTTAGTTGTTTTGATAGAGCTACCATTAAAAAATAGATTTTTTCCGTCCACATGCATTTCTCTCTCAAACTTTCCGTAAATTGTGTCATATGAAATTGTATAAATCCAATTATTTATATCAGAGATCTTTTCATTTATTAAAACAATTTCTATATCATTGTCATCAGCTGCTAATCGAAAGATATGCCTTCCAATCCTTCCTAATCCATTAATTCCTAATCTAATTTTTTTTCTAGTCATTTTTTTATTTCAATATTTGAAAAATTATTTATACTAATCTTTGCATATTCCTCATCAATATAATTAGGCTTTGAATTAAGGCTGCAAAAACCATTAATATAAATAAAACTTAATGAATGATTTTTGGCAGTTTTAAGATCTCCCTTGCTATCTCCAAAAAACAGGTCATTCTTATTAGCTTTCTCATTAATTAAATGTTGACTCTTTGTATAATTATCATAAAGTATTTTAAAAAATAAATTTTCCATTTGATTAGCCTTTAGGAAACAGATAATTTCCTTATAATCACCGCCGCTCAAAATATAAAGTTTCACCTTTGGGTAGTTTTCTTTTAGAACTTTAATAAAATTAATAAAGCCTATTGTGGGATAACAATTTTCAAAATATTGAATACATTTTTTTGAATATTTAATTAAAATCTCTTCTGTAATACTTTCATTAAAAAATTTGAGTAGTTTTTTTCTTCTTCCTTCTCCTGCATGACTATTAAAGTAGGAAAATGCATCATATAAATTTTCAGTTTTTAAATTTAATTCATTTATAGAATCTTTTATTGCTTTTTCCTTAAATTTATTAGAGTCAACTATTACACCATCAAAATCAAAAAAAATTTTTTTGCAATTTATTTTAATTATCTTTTTAATCATTTTTATTTAAATCATTATTCATATTATCATTAACTTTGATCATTTTTTATGTTATTTTAAGTCCAATGATTTCTGAAAATATATTACCTTAGAGTTTTTAAATATTCCTTTAAAAACTATGGTCGCCATATATACAGCCTATTTCTCTATTATATGATAAACAAATTAAAGGGCCTAGATTACCCTTCAAAACATTTATCCTCCATGAATAGGAATGAATTTTGTTGAGGTCAAATTTTGCTTCTTTGAACATTTCATCAAGTTCAATCGTAAACAATTTTGCTTCATTTTCATTTAGTATAAATCTTTTATGAAAATCTTCTTCATTATCATTTACGTTCAAATAAAAAAAGAAATCTAGAGATGTAGATTGAGATTTAATTAATGACTCGTTAACTATTCCTGAACCGCTTATGAGGTGACAATATCCCTTGGTAATAATCCCATTATGCCAATGACTTTTTCTTGTCATCGAAAAATGAGTAGTCATCTGGAAAGCTATATCAGTTGCTAGAGTTTTCATTGATCCATTTAAACCATACATTAGGTTTACAGGTATTCTTGCTGGTAATTCTTTTGATAATTTTGATGGTTCTGCAGTAATTAATAATCCTGGGAGGTTTTCTTTCTCTATTAATCTTGAGAATACCTTATTATTCTTAATTGATAAATCCTTATCTTTTAATACTTCTATAGGTTTAAGGTCCTTAATACTAATACTTTTTAAAGTAACAGAATTAGGTTGAGAACTTGTTGTTGGGTATATAAACATATTGAGTTTTAAGAAGTCTTTTGCCAATGGAAGTACTGCGAAAGATACCTTTTCACTGTTTACGTTATGAATTACATCAAAATCATTATTAATTTCTCTATAGGTATGAGTGACGCAATAATGATCATTTTCGTAGTCGAAATTTCCGCAAATAAATCTAGGAAATATTGAAGTTGTTTTCCCCGAGACTTTTATGATATATCCTAATCCATCGTTGCAATCATTTTTATTGTTTTCATTAATCTCATTTAAAATTTTATTATCTATAAATAATATTTTAGATTCATAGGGCAAATTTAAATCTGGAATAATTATCTCTTTTGTTTTTTCAAGATTAGTTGATTTAATTTCTAATTTAATATCTTTAAGTGAGCCGGAAGAGCCATTAAAAAAATGAATAAATGGCTTATATTTTTTATCATCGCTCATATAAAAATTTGTTTCTGAGAAATCTTTTTCATTTTCAAAAACATTTTCTAATGATCTTCCTGCAGCATGGACTATCGAAATCATATTATTTTTTGATTTATACATTCCAATAATTGCTGGAAAAGGAAAAACTAAATTTTCCAAGGAAATAATTTCAATTTCTGCGGTACCTTCTGAAGAGATCTCAGATTTAATTTTGTTTTGAATTAATAAGTCTTTTATTGAAATACTGTTTACTGCTACAGGCTTTGTATTTTTTGTTTGTAAAATCAAAACACCTTTGTTACTTCTAATACGGATTAAATAATTGACATCTATATCTTTTTTCCATTTCCAGTAGTTTTGAAAATTAAGAATTAAGTCTGTTTTATTTAAGTCAAAAAGAGGAAATATTGCTGAAGCTTTAGTTATATTTCCTGATTGTAATTTTAATTTATCTTCTAATAATCCTTGAGAAATTAAATTTGACATTATTTAAGAATTACTTTTTTATATAATACCCATAATTTAGATCAAATAATTTAAATTAATTCTCTGTTAAATATTTTAATAAATCAAA
>MDTB01181945.1_pt1 | contig 16825 bp, 18 predicted proteins | sample 811161 | NCBI WGS metagenome assembly MDTB01 (sample SAMN05326650, study PRJNA326480) | marine metagenome | isolation source: seawater | place: Mediterranean Sea | collected 2009
TTAAACGGTGTTTTGATGATTTCAACAATACCTGTATTCATAATTTTTTTTTCTGGTTTATTTAAAACTGAGAGTATAAAAATTTATCAAATTATTGGTGTAGTAATTTCTTTAATGGGAGTTATATCAATAATAACAAAATTAGATTTATCTCTTTTACTATCCTTAAAGCTTAATAAAGGAGATCTATGGATGTTGGTTGCCATGATTTCATGGACAACATATTCGTTATTATTAGGAAAAAAAAAAGTTAAACTTGAGCCATTTATATTTTTACAAACAATTATTATAATTGGTCTATTATTCTTATTACCGATGTATATAGCTGAAGTGTTGGTCGGAAAAAAAATTACTCTTAACTTTCCGGTTATAATGACAATTGGTTATGTAGTGTTTTTTGCAGGTATAGGCGCATATACATTTTGGAATGCGGCTATTAAATTAATTGGACCAAGTCGATCTGGAGTATTTTTGCATTTGATGCCAATCTTTAGCTCTCTGATGGCAGTTTTTCTATTAGGAGAACAATTTTCTTTTCATCATATCGTAGGTACACTTTTAATTATTAGTGGGATACTGCTTTCTTCAAAAAAACAAACTATTTAATTTTAGCCCAATTTACCTAAAAAAGGTAAATACTTTAGAATAAAAAAACCTAAAGATTGAAGTTTTCCAGTTATAATCATGACGCCCGTTATTAGAAGAATATAGCCACTCCCTTTTTGAATTTTTATTATATGTGATTTCATACTTTGTGAAAAAATTAAAAATCTAGTTAAATATACACCAGAAAGTACAAACGGGACCGCCAATCCAAGTGAGTAAACAGTTAATAAAATTATTCCTTTTAAAAGTGTATTTTCTAAAGACGCAAATGCCAAAACAGATCCCAGGATAGGTCCAATACAAGGCGTCCAACCAAATCCAAATCCGATACCAATTAAAAAAGCAACGTAAGGCTTTTTAATTTGGTTTTTAAAGTGATACCTAAATTCTTGACTTAGAAGCCTTAATTGTAAAATACCAATCATATTTAAGCTGAAAATAATAATGATTAAACCAACAACGAAAGTAAAAAATTTAGAATAATTAAAAAGTATTGAGCCAAGAAAAGTAGCCGTGGCTCCTAAAGAAATAAAAACAATTGAAAATCCTAGAGCAAATAAAAGAGTATTTTTTAGTATGAAAGATTTATTTTGATTATCTAAACCCTCCAGAGTTGTACCACAAATAAAACAAATATATCCTGGCACTAAAGGTAAAACACATGGAGATAAAAAACTCACAGCCCCAGCAAAAAAAGAAATAAAATAAAGCGACATTAAATGATTAATATATTAATTATAAATATATATGAGTAATTTTACTGATGTCAAAAAATTTATGCAGACTTTTGGTCAAGAAGTTAAAAACAGACCTTCATTTCCTGAGGAAAAAATACAAAACTTGAGAATAAAACTTATAGATGAAGAGCTAAAGGAGTTTAGGGAGGCAATTAAAAATAAAGATATAGTTGAGGTGGCAGACGCACTTACTGATATATTATATGTTACATATGGTGCAGGTCATGCATTTGGAATAGATTTAGATAAGTGCTTTCATGAAGTTCAAAATTCCAATATGTCAAAATTAGATGAGAATGGATCGCCAATATATAATAAGGATGGGAAAGTAATGAAAGGTCCCAAATATTTTAAACCTGATTTAAAAAAAATTCTTGGTTAATTATAGGTAGTCAAAAGCTACTATATTCTCATAAGAAGATAAATGATGATTACCAATTTCAGAGATTTTTACCTCTTCTAGTTTTTTTTCAATATAATTCTTCTCATTTAAAATAATTATTTCATTAATATTAATATATTTACCATATTGATTATTAGAGTGTGCTTGAGCAACTCTAAAATATTTTTCACCTTTTTTAATAAGACCCGCGTTTCGACCATTTAATGAATTTATAATAACTGGATTTTGTCTATGTGGGATCCAATTCTCAGAAATTGGACCATCCTCAGAATAATAAATTGATAGTTCAGAATTGTAATCATCTAAACCAGATTTATCTTCATTAGTAAATAACCACCATTTTGAATCTAACTTAAATATCATGGTATCAGCACTTTTAATGTTATTTATTAAAACTTTTTTTAATTCCCATTGGTTTGGAAAACTTTTGCATTCATATAATCTTATGTCATTATTAGACGAGGTATCTGGACACATGTAAGTTTTATTTTCAAAATTAAATAGATAGGGGAATGATAAATGAAATGACTCATTTAAAACAACTTGTTTATTTGTAAATTCTTTATTTTCTTCGCTAAAACAAACAATATGACCTTTTTTTTTCTTAAAATCATACTCTTCTGCGAATAAATAATTCTTATTATCCGCCTTAAAAATAAATGGATCCGCTAAAAAGCAATTGACATGATTTTTAATTTTTTTTGACTTGCTTAGATCTTTTGAATTCTCAAAATTATATGCAACCTTCCAAATTAAATTTTTTCTTAAAATCTTTTGATTAATTAATTTGACAATCAATCTATAAAATAATTTTGAGATATAAATAAATTGACGGTAGATGCTTGGTATTTTAAATATTTTTTTTGATATTGGTTTAAAATCTTTAAATATAATTTCGTTTTGAGACTGAATATTTACTAATGCTCTTTTTAAATAATATAAACTTTTTTTAAATATGAAAGCTTGATTTAGTAAATAAAAAAATTGAGTTTTAAATTCGCCTCTTTCAATTACTTTTCCTCCATCTAAAGTGTTGTTGAGTTGTTGCAATACAAAACCTGTTTGATCCTCTTTATTATATACTTCCCAGAAACCAGGCGGACTTCCTCTATATTTTGTATTATCTCCATGGTGGAAAGAAATTACTCCGAATTTGCAGCAATTTAAAATACCACCTCTTAATATGCCAGACCCAGATCTAATTAATAAGTCTATTTCTTTTTCTTTGATTTTTTTTAAGTCATTAGTTCCGAAATCTAAAAAAATATTACTCTTTGAGTAAGTGCCGTTTAAAAAAACAATTTTTGAAAAATAATTGCTGACATCAGATTTATTTAAATAATATTGATATTTTTTGAAAAAAAATAAACAAAATTTTTCAATAAGGGAAATAAAAAAAAAAAGTAATTTTTTTAAATAGACTTAAATCAATTTTAATATTGTTTTTTTTTGGAGTGTGTATAAAGAGGTGCGAAATATTAATATTATTTTGCTTTTCAGCCCAAATTAATAATTCGCGAATGAATTGATAATTAAATTTGTCATCTGCCAAAATTCCAATTCTTAAATTATTATTTTCCAATTTAATTAATACTTAAAATCCCAATCGAGGATGAGGTTTCTAAAAATAAAAGAGCTATTTTTTTTTCTTTTATAAATATCATATCCCTTATTCTCTCTCCTATTGTGACAATATTATGATCAATGACTTTCGTTTTGTTTTTATTTAGCTTTATATAATGCAGACTTAAATCACCTTCTTTAATTTCTGATCCCATAGACCCAACTAAAAATTCATGTTCAGATAATTCATCGGATATCATTATTATTTCACTAATACCAATTGAGGGTACAAAATATTTTATTGGTTCTTCAAAACCAAATTTTTTATGCGATTTATGCAAAGGTGCTTTTGCAATCTGTTCTTTACTATAATGCTTTGCGTAATGGTCTCCATATGATGAGATAGGCCAGCCATAATTCTTCATTTTGACGTCAGGATTTTTATTAATATTTATTTCATCGCCTCCTTTAGGACCATGCTCAGTTGATATGATATAATCATCTTTCATGTTATAAAATATTCCTTGAGGATTCCTATGGCCCATAGAAACAATTTTACTTTTACCATTCATTAAATTAATCCTTAGTATTTTAGCGTAATCACTATCTTTATTTTGAGCTAAAGTTCTGTATCGAAAATCACCCGTTGTAAATAAAATCTGATTATTTTTGTAAGGCACCATTCTACCCCCAGCTCCTTGGTGAGCCCAAAACTCACCATACTTATTTTTTTTCTTAATACATTTTTTTGGTTCATAAAATGAACTAAAATTAAGATTCTCTATGCTTAACTTTGATTTTAGTATTGATAGGTTGTAGCAATCTTTAAATTTTTCATTAAAAAATGATACATATAAGTTACCTTCATGAATTAAAATATCTTTTATGCCATATTGAGAAGTTTCGTAAAATTTGTCATAGGTAACAATATTCTTAATATTCGAATTAATTATTTTAAGCTTTTCAATTTTGCCATTAAATTCTGAGTAAGCAAATATTCCATTTCCTGAAGCTAAATATATTTTGTTATCATTAAATTCTAAATAAGAGCTGCCTAGAGCATAACCATTTTTGGAAAAAAGAATATCTTGTGTTTTAAATTTACTAAACGTTAGTTTTTCGTTAATACTTTTATTAAAGATAGCAGTATCAAACCTTAGAAATCCATCATTAATAACATCCTGTAGATTAATATCTTTTGCGCTTAATTTCTTTTGTATTTTTGCAAGTTGTTGGTTTTTAATTTTCAATTGTTCGCTTAAAATTCCAATTTCAAACTTTTTCGAGGATGAATTTTTTCTTTCAATGAATATCCCGGTGGTAATGGTAATTAAAAGTAAAATAATAATAAAAAATAAATATTTATTTGATTTCTGCACAAATATTTAAATACATATTTTATGAAAATATTAAAGGTATTTAATGTAGCTATGTACGAGATTGTTATTTTTGCAGTCTTTTATCAATCAAATTGTTAAGATTCTTAATTCTCTCGCTTGCTGAAGTTTTGCAAACAGAAGGCAAAATAGCATGTACAAAAGCTAATATTCCTCCAATTATCATCGTGATTGAAATTTTTACCGCCGCCAGCATATGAACAAAATAACTTTCATTCATCTCTTTCAAATGATTTTGTGACTTTTTAAACATTCATAGATTTTATATATTATTATCTTCAGGAATTAAATATTTTTTTATAGACTTTTTGCAAATTTTCTAACTTTTAACATATGATTTTCAAATTCTTTTTTTTCCATTTCGGGCAAAATGGAATAAAAACGTAAATATTTTGTTTTTAATCCACCCAATTGAAAAACGGATTTTTTTAATCTTCTGTATGGAATATTATCAAAAAATGAAAAACTTTGATAACTAATCATAGGTCCTCCGTATGTAATCGATACGACACCGAGCTTACCTTTCATAGCACCAGCAACTGGATACCCATAGTTTTTAAAATATTTGTTGCCAGGTAAAAGTGATCTATATGTAAAAAACCATTTGGGGTGTAGGACCCAGTCAATCCAATTTTCAAGAATAGCGTTGAGTCTTAAATTATTGCAACTTCCAATCAGCATCATTACATCGCATTTTTCTAATCGTTTTCTATAATCTAAAACGAGTTGTGGTGGTGGATTAATGTTCTGATTATAAAATGGTAGCTTTTCCTGTTCGTCAAATAAATTTACAAGATCAATGTTATGTCCGCATTTCTTAGCTTCTTCTATAAAGGTGTCTCTGATTGAAGCATTAAAAGAATTCTTAGTATTATGATGCCCGAATGCTATAAAAATTTTTTTCATAAACCGTGATACTTCTGACACTAGCTTGATAATATAGCATTTTTCAACATTTAGACCAATATTTAATCGGAATATCTACTATGAAGCATCAATAGCCATCTAACAATTACTTTCTCTGTATGTTAAAAATTTTTTTTATGAAAAATAAAATTACTCGAACGATAAGCTGTTTTTTTGCTTTTTGTTTGATTCTCTTAATATTAGAAAGTAGCAATTCAGTTTGTGCACGGGTAATTTTGGGGACAGGCACAGCATCTTTAATTGGAGGAGACCTTACTGATGAAGATGATGATGGTATTGACGGAACTGACGATGCAGCAGGAAACTGGGATTGGACATCAATACTAGCGAGTTCTGAAAATGCATGGACAAGCGAAGGTGCATACAATGTCTTTGATAATAAGGTCGGTAGTGGAGATAGCAAGTGGTGTTGCGAGGGACCCACTCAATGGATTTACGTTCAATTTTCAACTTCTTATGTATTAACTCATTTTACAATTACATCAGGCAATGATGGAGCAGTTAGAGATCCAGATCAATGGGAAATACAAGGTTCAAATGATGGAACAAATTGGACAACTATTTTTGAATATGATGATGATGGCACCTCTCCGTTTACGGATCGTCAACAAGTCATCAGGTATAATGGTGGTGGAGACGATTTTGATACGCCCGCAGCTTATTCTTATTTTAGATATATCGTAACATCCATTGTATCTGGATCCTTGCACCAAATAAACGAGCTAGAATTTTTTGGAACAGAAAGCAGTTCATCGAGTAGTAGCGGTGATCCATTATCAGATCCTAACTTACTTGGTTCAATAGAAACACAATCAAAAGAAGTAGTTAAATTCATCGAGCAATCAACATCTTCGATATCAAATAGATTAAAAATTTTAAGAAAAAACAGACTAAAAAATCATTCCTCAACTCAAAATATTAATTTTGATTTTGGTAATTCTAAATTAAATTCTTTTGCTAATCATTCCTCATTAAATAATTCGCTAGCTTCAAAAAAGATTTCAACGTTCCTGCCTGAAAACTGGTCAAGCTGGACGGAAGCGTCTGTTAATATGACAAAGATAGGTCATACCGATTATTCCTCGTCAAAAGAAATAGGTTTAAAAGGATTGGTAGTTGGAATGGATAAAAAAATTAATAATAATGATTTTTTTGGTTTTGCACTTCAGTACGGAGAAAGTGACAGTGATATCGGTTCAAATACAGATATAAAAAGTAAAAGCTATAACTTGTCCGTTTACAGGACCATACCATTAAATGATGATCACTTTATAGAGGGACTCTTTGGTTTTGGTATTATTGATACCAATACAGCAAGGAATGATGGAACGTATGACATGACCGGTGATAGAAGTGGAAAACAAATATTTGGCTCTATTAACTATGGAAAGAAAATTGCCAAGGGTAATTTTGATTTAACACCTATTGCGAGAATTAATTTGGGTCATACTAAGCTTGACTCATATGATGAGTCCGGAACAAACGCGTTAGCCCATGGTACTCAAGAAGTAGAGACAGGACTTGTATCACTTGGACTTGAGGCAAATCATAATTTTAAATCAATGGGTGGAAATCTAGAGCCATTCGGAACGTTTGAGTACACCTTTGATTTTAGTGAAATCACAGAAAATAATATGGCTTATATATCAGATCCTAGCACAACTTATATATATGAAGGAAAAAGTAATTCATCTCATTTTATAGCTAGCGAGGTTGGATTTAATTATGAAGTTCAACAAGTAAACATATTTACAAGTTATAAAAGAATTGAAGGTAGTGATTATGAGCACACAAACATGATAAAATTTGGTGTTAACTTATTAACAATTAAACAAACAAAATATGTTTTTAAAATAAATGGAAACGAGCAACTAAGTGCCAATCTTGTTATTGATAAAAAAGTTCAGGATTTTGATATAAACCTTAGAGCAAATCAGTCTTTTGATAATTCTGCAAAAGAAGTAAACTTACTGTTATCCAGGAAATTTTAACATTCTTAAAAATTTAAAGTAAGGGGGCGTTCTGTTGCCATGTGTCGCGACTAAATTACACTTTTTCTTTAAAATGATAATTTTATTTTTGCAAAATACTTAGGTCAGTTTATATTTTATTATAATGAAATTTAATAACTTAACATTAACTGCTGAAGGTAAATCAAGGGCCTTCATAGAAGCTAAAAATCTTAAAACTTTGTGGTTTAACACGGGTACATTATGCAATCTAACCTGCAAGAATTGTTATATTGAAAGTAGCCCAACTAATGACAGGTTATCTTACTTAAGTTTTGATGAATATTTGAAATTTATGATCGAGGCAAAAGAAGAAGGATTGAATTTATTAGAGATAGGATTTACTGGTGGAGAACCGTTCTTAAACAAAGATTTTCCTAAGATGTTAAATCATTCGGTTCAGCAAGATGTTGAAGTTCTAGTCTTAACAAATGCAATGAAGCCAATGTTAAACAAGAGATCAGAAATATTAAATCTTAATAAAAATAAATTAACTTTCAGGGTTTCAATTGACCACGTTGATCAAAGAAAACACGAGAAAATTAGAGGTCAAAATAGCTATAAACCAATGATTGAAGGAGTTAAATGGTTGAGAGATAATAATTTTAAGATGAGCCTTGCAACTAGATTGATGTGGGGTGAAAGCGAGGAGCAAACTAGAAAAACATTTAAAGAATTTATTATAAAACACGAATTACCGATTGATACTAGTTCATCGAAAGATTTAGTAACCTTTACAGAGATGGACGTCAAACAAGATACACCAGAAATCACAACAGAATGCTGGACAATCCTAAATAAAAAACCAGAGAGTATGATGTGTTCATCTTCACGGATGGTAGTTAAGAAGAAAGGAAAAGAAAAGCCGTCGGTCATCGCTTGTACTTTACTGCCTTACGACGAAGCTTTTGATCTTGGCTCAACCCTAAAAGAGTCAATGCAAAGAATTTACCTTAATCATCCACATTGTTCTAAGTTTTGTGTTCTTGGAGGATCAAACTGCAGTTAAATAAAAAGATCATTATTTTCATATTTTTAATCTTAATCATTATTGTTGGTTTAAACTATGATGACTCTTTGAGCTTTAAAGTTATTAAGCAACATTATGGAGATTTACAGTTATTTATCGATGAGAAGTTTTTATTTTATTATCTACTGTTCTTTTTTGCTTACATTATAGTTACGGCACTTGCGCTTCCTATATCATTGTTAAAAACTTTACTTGCCGGAGCACTTTTTGGATTATTACCTGGTGTGATCTTAACCTCTTTTGCTAGTACAATAGGATCTACTTTATGCTTCTTATTATCGAGATATTTATTCAAAGATTTATTTCAAGGAAAATACAAAAAATACCTAAGTAAAGTTAACCAAGGCATTAAGGAGGAAGGATTATTATATTTATTCTTTTTAAGGCTAAGTCCAATTTTCCCCTTTTTTATTATCAACTTAACGTTTGGCTTAACGAATATGAAGTGGACTAATTTTTATTGGATTTCTCAGTTAGGAATGTTACCTGCTACAATCTTATTCGTTAATGCCGGAAAACAATTATCACAAATCAATAATTTAGAAGACATCCTAACAATGAAAGTAATTATTTCATTATCAGCGATAGGACTTTTGCCTATAATAACGAAAAGGATTTATGAAAGATTCAAAATCAAACATTAAAAACTTTATTAAAACAAAGTGTGGAATAGATAAGTATTATCTTTTGAGTAAGAAGAAGGGTTTTTGGAACAAACTAAGGTTATATTGGTTTATTTCCACTGGCACATTAAGAGATTTATTTAAAAGCAAATGATCAATTTAAGTATTATAATTCCCGTTGGAAATTACGAGAGTGATTTCAGGCTTGTAAATCAAATAAAAGAAAAGTTTAAAGGGTGCGAGATTATCCTAGTTGTTGACGAGTCAAATGAATTTATCATTCAAGAAAAAATTGAGTCAGATCAATTACATTTATTAAGAAATTCATCAAGGGCCAAGGCTTTAAACAAAGGTGTTGATTTATCAACTCGAGATATTCTATGGTTCTTGCACTTAGACTCAGATATAGAAAATATTAACTCTTCTGACTTAAATTCAATAAATAAATTTGCATTAACAACGTTCTTACTTAAATTTAATGAAGCAAGTTGTTGGTGGATTTCAGCTGGAGCAAATATAAGAACTAAGGCTTTTTCTATCCCCTTTGGAGATCAATCCTTTTTGATTACTAAGAAATTGTTTAACTTCATTGGACCGTTTAATGAGAATTTGTTAGAGGGAGAAGATCACGAGTTTATTTGGCGGATTAAATCACTTAATATCAAACTAGATATCATCAACAAACACATAGTCACCTCTGCTAAGAAATACATTAATAATAAAATTTTTCAAACTTTAAAGACTTTATCGAAGACTGTCTCACAAACTATTAAGTTTCGCAAACAAAATAAGAGCGTAGTCCTTGCAACCTTCTTGAAAGATCCAAAATCAAATGAAAGTAAATCAAGATTAAGGCGAGAATTAAATAACGAGTTTGTTAACAAATTAAATAAAAAATTCATAAATATTACCAATCAAAATCTTAAAAGATTAAATAATAAAAATAAAATTCAATTCATCAAAGTCTGCAAGAACAAAGATGAAGAAAATTTAAAATTATTAAGCAACATACATCAGGGAAAGTTCCTTAATCAAGATCAAGACTTAAGTCTAGTTATGAGTGAAGTAAGTGAATTAGCGTTAAAAACTGTTGGCAAAGTAGCGCTCCTTGGCTCTGATGTTCCTACACTAAATTCAAAAGATCTAAATGATGCTTTTTCAAATAAGTTAGAAAAAGAAAATCTTTTCTTGCAAACGGATGATGGAGGGTTTTGTTTTATGTTAAGTAAAGATCAAAATATAATTAATTGTTTAAGTAAAATTCAATCTTCAACGACTTCAGTGATGAAGACATTAAGGAGTCGTCTAAATAAAGTAAATATTTCTAAAAAAATATATTCTGATGTTGATATTACCTTGGATCTTAAGAAAGTATATGATCAATTAAAATTAAACGAAGCTTATGTGACTAATGAGCAAAAAGATTTACTTAATTTCTTAAGATCAAATGAAAAAATATTCATTTAGTTTTATTAATGTCGCAAAAGCCATTAGGTTTAATATTGAGAGCACTATTAAATTTGCTTGATAAATTTTGAAAAGCAACGATGGCCGTAAGCTCAATAATTTCTTTCTTTTTAAAATGTTGAAGTAATCTTGCTTGAAGATCTTCAGTAACGTTTCTGCCAGTAATTGTAATCGTCTCAGCGTATTCAAGAGCAATCTGCTCTCTTATAGAATAAATGTCACTCTCTTTCCAAGACTTCAGCTGATCTATTTTCTTAGTTTCTCCTTTAGATTCGAAAAATAAATAGCTGTTCATATCAACACAAAATTCACAATTATTAATTTGTGAAATCTTAACCGAAATAAGAGTTCTTAAACATGCATCAATCCCGGATTTTTTGCTTGTTATCAATTTAAATAAAAAATTTACTCCAAGCATTAACCTTGGAATAGTACCCCAGGCTTTTGTCGGATTTAGATCAAAGCCAAATTTCTTTCTTTGAAAGAATAAAATTATTTTAGTAAAGAGCGGTAATTGGTCTTTTTCAAATTTAAGCCACATAAGTTACATTAGCATTAGTAATGAAAAAAAGAAAATTTATAAAAATAATAATTCTAGGACTGTTGTCACCCTTTGTAACACTTCAAGCCTTTGCTCAAAATATAAAAAAAATTATTAAATCTAATAAAGAGTGGAAGCAAATACTTACTAATCAACAATATTACATCCTGAGACAAGCAGAAACTGAACGACCATTTACCAGTAGTTTAAATAATGAAAAAAGAAATGGTGATTATTTATGTGTGGGCTGTAAAACACCTTTATTTAGTAGTAAAAAGAAATACGATAGTGGCACGGGCTGGCCATCGTTCTTTGATCATTATCCAAATGTTATCGCCACAAAATTAGATTTTAAATTACTAATTCCAAGGACAGAATATCATTGTGCCATTTGCGAGGGACATCAGGGCCATGTCTTTGATGACGGTCCAAAACCAACTGGAAAACGATATTGCAACAATGGAGCAAGCTTAATATTTAAATTAAAAGACTAACTTAGATAATGATTTAAAATTATAGGGGCGTTCTGTAGTCCGTCCAAATTCAACTTATAACAGAATATAACACTTTTTGAATAGGTACATTGTTAGCCACATAGTCTTTTGGTTATTTCTTTGTAATCACTTTTAAATTTTGAGTAGATTTATTCCTTACTTTGAAACCAAGTAAATGAATTTTTTATTATACTTCTCAATTAAAAAATTCTTCCAAAACACATGTAGTTTATTATCAAAAAAAGTATTTAATTCTTCAGGATCAAATGTTGTTTTAATATTAAAATTTCCATAAGAAATCAAAGATATCTCCTTAGTGTCAAATTTTCTAATATATTTTAAATAATTTTCTATCACATGCTTAGGCATTTCAACAAAACTTGCAGCATTATGGAAATGATCTATTTTAACCTCAACTTTCTCTATAAGCCAAGGAGGGATACATAAAATTTCTAAATCATCATTTTGGGTAAAGCAAATTTTATCCAATTTTTTTAATTCAATATAATCTTTAACTTTTTCTTTATAAATATTTCTTAAATATTCTGTTCCAACATATATATTTGGGACAGTGTCAAGGTAGAGAATTTTTTTGATATTAGGAAAATTTGTAATTAAAAAATGTATATTAGCACCAAACCCACCACCGATTTCAAAAAAAGTTTTTATATTTTTAAAATCAAAAGAATTTGATAATTTATCAATTCTATCTGCCATTTTTAAATAATGACATGAGTAACTTTTATCTAGATAATCAAATTTTTGAATACATCCAAAATTTGTTGTATTTTCAAATTTGTATTTACTTAATAAGTTCAAAACATTTTTACTTGTTTCATAAGTAAGCGATTGATATTTTAAAAAAGAATGAATGTAATCTTTTGTTATTTTAAGCTGTCCTTCAAAAATTCTTCTTACTAAAGGTAAAGAAAAAAATTTACCAATAATTCTCCCTTTAATATTAAATTCGTTTCTTATATCTAAAACAAGGTTATCTGCAAATGAAGTCCCTATTCCAGCAGTTAAACCTCTAAAATCATTTAAACCTTTTTTTTTAATTTCTATAATTGCTCTAGTGTTTTTATAATTCCAGTAAGGCCCAGAAGAATAAAGATTTTTATTAATTTTACTTTCATCCTTAATAAGTTCTTCCAGTAGCATAATTTTATTCATAATTTTTTTCGTTTCTTAATTAATAATACATAAAATATTACACTTTTTCAAAAACTTCATGCTGTTCCTAATTAGATATTTGAATTGAATTAACAGTTCCCATTAATAAAGGGGTGTTCTGTAGCCAGATACCCCGAACTTTGTAGCATTATTCGGGAATAATTTGAACTAAGTAATTCTTTACAAATACAAGATATTAAAGTGGTGTTTTTTTTCCAGAAACTTGAGACTTTAAAATATTATTTAATAAATTTTGCACCTCTTAAGTTTAAATTAATCATGTATAAAGAAGACGTTGCTGTAATAAAAATTATATCACCTTTTTTTCCTCCAAAATTTAAATTAGAAACTACTTCTGGTAAACTGAGATAACCTAGTGTTTCACCATTTGGAGCAAAGCATTTTATTCCTTTTCCACAACTTGCCCAAACATTATTTTCTTCATCTATCCTTAATCCATCGAAAGTATTTTCATCGTCTGTTTTTGCAAATTCTTGTGGATTTGATAAATTTAAATTTTCACCAACATCATAAACTCTAATATATTTTTCAATTCCTGAATTTGATATATATAATTTTTTTTCGTCCAGAGAAAAAGCAATTCCATTTGGTCGATCCATGTCGGTTACTACCGCAGTCAATTCTCTTGAAGGTGGATAACATTTAAAAACATAACAACCACCGTACATAATTTTACCAGGAAAACCTTCGGTTCTTGTTGAGTCATGATCAATGATTCCGTAAGGTGGATCTGTAAAAAAAATTGCTCCATTTGAGTGAACACAAATATCATTAGGAGAATTAAGTCTTTTATCCTTATATTCATCACTAATTAAAGATATATTATCTTTGTGATCTGTTTTAGTTACTCTCCTCGTTCCATGTTCGCAAGTAATCAAATTTTCTTCATTGTCGATACAATTTCCATTTGAAAAATTAGAGGGATATCTGAATATCTGAACTTTATTAAAATCATAACTTAGTATTCTATTGTTAGGTATATCACTCCAAATAACTTTATTAGATTTCATAAAATAACATGGACCTTCAGTCCAAATACTTCCTGTATGTATGCGCTTAATAGAATTAGAATTTATATACTTATTAAATTTATTGGTATTATTATAAGACTTCATATTTTTAAGGGGCGTTCTGTTGCCAGGTGCCCCGAACTTTGTAACTAGATTACTTGCTTTTTGAAGTATTAAAAAGCTAAAATTTGATGAAAATTACGCCACTATTACGCCAAGAGCTTTTCTGTTAAGTTTAGATATGAAAAAATGTAACAACTGTGGAATGGAAATTCCAGAAGGACGTCTGAAGATATTTCCCGAAACAAATATATGTTCTGCATATTGTATTGAAGAAATAAAGCTAAATGAACGAGCTGTAAGACAAAAATACATTCAAGAGGATGAAAACAAGAGAAAAGAAAAAATTAGAGAATTATCAGAAAAGAAAAATACATGCATTGTTGCCTACAACAAATACAAATCGAATGAAATAAATAAAGAGGACTATAAAAAAGAATTTAAAAAATTTACTTGGTGGATAAAAGAAAAAATTGAAGAAATGGGAGGGTGGTTAATTTGCAACCCCGCAGATTTTACAGAATGCAAAAAATGTGGAAAACCAGCAATTGTTTTTTGGACCAAAAAAGAAATTTACTTTATTTCATGTTCAAATTATAAAAATGGATGTAAATGGAAAATTTGGCCTTGGACTTTTGAAGTAAAAGATAATGATTAATTGGATATTAAAAAAACTTGCTAGAATAACAATAATTGGAAAAGTTTTTGAAAAATTAGGTCCAAAATTTCCAATAATTTTATTCTTTTTATTTTTAATATTTGCTGCTTTTTACATTCCATATGAATATGAAAACTATTTAGAATTTAAACAAAAGTTTCCAGGAGATAATATCGGTTTATATTTAAACTTATTAAGGCCAATACTTATTGTTGGACTTTTTATTTTTATAGTTATTTTTGCTTTTTTAAATAAGAAAAGATACGAAAGAGAAATTGCCGAGAGAATAGCTAGAGAAAAATTGGAGCAAGAAAGAGAAAAAGCAGAACTAATTGCAAAAAAAGAAGCTGCTATGAAAAAAATAGAAGAAATAGGTTCTTCATCAATAGGAAAGGCAGCTAGTGCCGCATCAACTAAAGAAGGCATAGGGGCAATCGCTGGAGGAGTTGGTGGAGGAGTTGTTGGTTCTTCAATGGGCATTGCTGCATTTGGAACTGCTGTTGCAGCAACTTGGCCTTTTGCAATAGGAGGCGCAGTAGTAGGATATTTAGCAGTTAAAGCTTTTAAAAAAAGAAAAACTTCAAAAGAAGAAAGAGAAAGAATTTTAAAAGAAGAGCATGAAAAAATTAAAGATTATGGTGAAAAATTAAATGAAGAAACAAGAAATAAAAATAAATGATTGAAGTATTAATTAAAATTACGCCACCATTACGACTCATCAAGTTGTATTTATGAATAACCTTTGTTAATTCTACAAAATTTTATAATTGTAAGGGGCGTTCTGTTGCCAGATGCCCCGAACTTTGTAACATTATTCGCGAATAATTTGAATTGAAAAGTAGTATTTATTAATCAGGTAAAGTCCTGGGTATAGTTTATACTTTTATTTTCTTTAACTTATTAAGTATATGTAGATGATTATTTTGTTCAGCATAATCATATACATTTTTATAATCTTTTTTTGTTATTTTTTTACTACCAAAATACTCATGACCACATACAGCATGACCCGATTCATTTTGAGGGTCTGCAGCATATTCCGTAATGCTTTTACATATAAAACATAACATTGGATAAATATTTAAACCATCAGACTCTCTTGTTCTAAAGCAATTTTCGCCATACATATAAATTTTAGAATTTTTATCAATATTCACATTTAGGAGTGGATGAAATATTTTACATTTTGGGCATGCTAATCCATGTGGTGATTCACTATCTTCATTTTTTCCCCATACTCCTGTAAATAAAGATAAACCAGCAAACATCATTAAAATTGTAGCTAACCAGTTAGTTCCTTCGGTAGAAATAAAAGTAGCAGCTAACCATGATGCTACTGCAAAAATTAGCATCCATAAAAAACCATATTTTAATCTATCTTTTTTAAAATAAACTTTAGGCATTAATGCACCTTCTTTTTAAAATTAATTTCAGAATGATTAAAAACCTTAGCATATGATAATCTCATTAAATTCAACACATGAACAAAATCTTCAACTTTATTCTTTTTTAAATTTAACCATGGAATATCTGATTCATCAATACCTAGATCGTGTGTTATAAATTTATCAATTGTATTCAAGATTCTATTCCTATCTTCGGGACTAAGCCTAGAAAACATAATATTTATTACATTCGCAGTATCTTGAGTCGTAACTACATCTTTAGTTTTTTTTTTAATCATACTTTTCTCCTAAGTTTTAGTTAGGACAAAAAGCTAAAAGTATATGGAAGAACAATGTTTAAGGCTTTCGAGCCATTTTTAAATAATCTTCAACACATTTATAGTATGCTCTTTGTCGATTAATTATTAGTATAAACAATGTTTAAAAAATAATCAATAATTAGTAATTAAAAAAAAAAATTATTAATTTTAATAATTATTGGTTTCTTAAGAAGTTTTTTTAGTGTGCCATAACAACATTTTCCTTTCTAAATTCGGTCATGAGACGGTCAAGACCGAGTTAACTTTCTATTAATGTTGATATTGCTTACTGAACGTTAAACGTGAGGGGGCGTTCTGTTGCCAGGTGCCCCGGACCCCGTTTGCAAAATTAACCTAAGTTAATTAAGCAGCAAGTGCGTAACTTTCGTTAGCATTTATAA
>MDTB01184291.1_pt1 | contig 16824 bp, 17 predicted proteins | sample 811161 | NCBI WGS metagenome assembly MDTB01 (sample SAMN05326650, study PRJNA326480) | marine metagenome | isolation source: seawater | place: Mediterranean Sea | collected 2009
AACATACATAACCTTGAAACAGTCTATTTTGCCTTAACGCGTCAAATGAAATTTGTACGATTGATGTAATTAGCAAAATAAACAATAACATGAGGAGGAAGCCTCCAATAATGCCAGTCTCTTCAAGAATGATCGCAAAAATAAAATCAGTATGTGGTTCAGGCAAATAGAGGTTTTTTTGAATGCTGTTCCCAAGACCTATTCCAAAAAGATCACCTCTGCCAATTCCAATGAGAGCATTTGAAAGCTGCCATCCTGAGCTCAGTTCAAATTCAGGAGCGAATGGGTCCCTGAAGGATACCAATCTAGCTAATCGGAATGGAGTATAAATTATTGCTATGTATGCTAGAAAACCTAAAACAGAAATCAGAAATAAAAATTGACTGAATGAAATTCCTGCAAAAAAAAGCATTATTAAAACAAGACTGCATATAATTACTGTCGAACCAAGATCGGGTTGTAATAAAATTAAGAGTGATAAAAAAGACAAGATCATCATCGGTCTAATAAAACCTATGAGGGTACTTAACTCCGTGGTGCGTCTTACTGAGTATCCTGCAATGTAAAGAATGAGTGCTAATTTGACTAGTTCTGAGGGCTGTAAATTAAAAAACCCCAAATCAATCCAACGCAGACTCCCGTTTACGACCTTCCCTATTCCTGGGATAAATAAAGCGACCAATAAAGCCAAAGACGTCAATAAAAATATCCAATCATATTTATGATATAAATCTGTTGGTATGTTTACTGATATCAGGATTGCTAAAACACCAAGAAATATAAAAATAATTTCACGTTTTGCAAAATAAAATGGGTCACCGGTAAGATCAACAGCAACATAAACTGATGCAGATGTTACAAAGGTAATACCAAAAATTATTAATCCAGTGAGCGAAGTAATTAAAAGCGATGAACGTGAAAGAATCATACTCTTAGAGCTTGATTGATTAGTTGGTTAAACGCAGTGCCTCTTTCTTCAAAATTCTTATACTGATCAAAGCTCGAACAACCTGGACTAAATAAAATAATAAATTGATTCAGATCGTTTCTACTTGAAAAATAATTTTTAATTTCATCAATTATTTCATCTAGGTATTCTCTGATCACTATATCTTTGTGAGTAATTTCTTCTGCTATCTTCTTTCTGTCTTGTCCATATAAATAAACTGTGAGGACATTTTGCGGCAAACCTAAGTCTCGGAAAGAAATATTTTTCTTCAATCCTCCCAAGATAAGTAAAGTTTTTTTTGAAGAATCTAATTTCGATAAAGAAAACGCAACTGAGTGTGGGTTAGTTGACTTTGAGTCATTAATTGCCAAAAGGCCTCCAAGCAAATTCAATTGCTGATTTCGAAATGGTAGTTGCTCTATTTTTTCTTCAGGATATTCCTTAAAATCTAAACCTAACCATCCAATAAAAACTCTTGCAATAAAGTTAGCCTCAATATAATTTTTTTTTGATTTTGATTGCTCAAAAGGAATTGATTGCATTCTAAAATTACCCTCGATAAGTGTCTCTGGATCTTTGCTATTAAAAATCAGACAATCAGACTCAAGCAAAAGTTTTGCTATGTTTGACTTGCAACTTAGATAATTCTGCATAGATTTATGACGATCTAAATGATCTGGAGCAAAGTTTAAAAAAACACCGAAAGTAGAAGAATTATGTTCTAATTTTTTTCCTTTAAAGAACTCTAACTGAAAACTTGATAGCTCAATTAAATGAACGTCTATTTGATCATCAAGCTTTAGATTATTCAGCATTGGTATTCCAATATTGCCTCCTTTAGAAGACTTCAAGCCTTGCATTGATAAAATTTGCTCTAACTGATTTATGGTGGAGCTTTTACCATTTGTTCCAGTAACCGCAATAATTGGAGCAGATGAATCATTAAGAAATAGGTCTAACTCAGTAATAAATTTCCTTGAAAACTCTTTAATTTGTTCAGGATTGAATCCTGGAGATAAATAAATTTTTTGATATTTTTGAAAATCTATCTTTTTAAAATTATCTCCAAAAAAAACTTTCCCATTTTTTGAGGGATTAATTTCAAAAGGCGGTACTTCACGGGTATCAGCTATGTCAAAAGGTAGATCTTTTTTTAAAAGATACTCAGAAACTGAGAGTCCAGATAAACCTGAACCAATGATAAGAAAATACTCTTCAATCAACGTAACTTAAGTGTTGCAAGCGCAAATAATACTAATAAGAAAGTGATGATCCAAAATCTAACAATTACCTTTGGTTCTGGCCAACCCTTTAATTCAAAATGATGATGGATTGGTGCCATTAGAAAAATTCTTTTTCCAAAAAGTTTATAAAATGCAACCTGCAAAATTACACTTACTGTTTCCAAAATAAAAATACCTGCCATAAAAGCGAATACAATTTCTTGCCTTAGTAAAATTGCAAACACTGCTAAAATTGCTCCCAAGGTTAAAGAACCAACATCACCCATGAAGATTTGCGCAGGGTAAGTGTTATACCAAAGAAAGCCAATTCCTGCTCCAATTAAAGCACCCGCAAATACGATAAGCTCACCTGAAAGAGGTAAAAAAGGAACATATAAATATTCAGCTATAATTTGGTTTCCCATAGCGTATGCAACTAACCCCAATCCTCCGGTAATTAAGATAGAAGGCAAGATTGCTAAACCATCTAAACCATCAGTTAAGTTAACTGCATTGGATGAACCAACTATCACAAATATCCCAAATAAGATAAAAAATATGATTGAAATATCAAAAATAAAATCCTTATTAAAAGGAAGGATGAAGTATAAATTGTCACCATCAGACAGATATAAGTAAATTCCAAGGATCAAAACTGAAAATAAGGCTTGAAAAATTAATTTATGCTTGCCTTTTAATCCTTTTGAATTCTTTTCCTTAATTTTTAAATAATCATCTAAGCTCCCAATGCCTGCAAATAAAAATGTTGTTAGCAGTAAAAGCCAGATGTAGTAATTTGATAAGTCTGCCCACAAAAGAGTTGAGATAATTAGTGAGGTGAAAATTATTAATCCCCCCATTGTTGGGGTGCCGGCCTTAGATAAATGTGACTGAGGGCCATCATCTCTAATGGACTGTGAAAATTGAAGATGATTTAAATATTTAATTATTATCGGTCCAAGAAAAATAGATAAGAACAATGCAGTAATTGTTCCTCCAATAGTTCGCACCGTTAGATAACGCAATACATCGAACCCTGAATCAAAAACTACTAAATAGCTTCCAAGCAGCTCAATCATCGATAAATCTCTCCATTTTCATTCCCCTTGAACCCTTAATATATACCAAATCTCCGCTACTAATATTATTTTTAATAAAGAGTTTTAGATCATTTTCATCATCAAAATGTTTGCCATTTTTACCAAAGACCATTGAGGCATATTTGGAATGATTTCCAAAACTAAATAGAGATTCAATTCCAGCATTTAGCGCATACTGCCCAGCCTCCTCATGAAATAATTTAGAGTCATTACCTAACTCAAGCATATCCCCAAGGATTATAATTTTACGTCCTTCAAATAAGTTCAAAGAATCAACTCCTGCACTGAAAGATTCTGGATTAGCGTTATAGGAATCGTTAATAATTATTGATTTATTAATCCAAGATCTTGGGCTTAATCGATTTTCAAAATTTTTAAACTTTTTAAGTTTAGTTTTGAAAAAAGTATGCTCCTGTCCCAAAATTTGAGAAGCAATAAATGCTATTAATACATTTAAGACGTTGTGTACTCCAAGCAATGGGCTTAATAGTTTTTGCTGAAGCTGATTTAAATTATCTTTTATCTCAAATGAGCAATTTTGATGTGTTTGACTAATAATTTTTGCTTGAAAATCAGCATCTTTATCAAAACCGAATGTAATAAAATCAATATCAGAGCGGATTGATTTCCAATATTCTTCATATTTTCCATGTGGGATAATAGCCGTTCCACCTGATTGTATATTTTCAATTAACTCAGATTTTACTCTTAGAACGCCCTCCTCTGACCCCAATCTTTCAAGATGTGAACGACCTATTGAAGTAATTACCCCAATGCTTGGACTTAAAATCTCTGATAAAAATTTAATATCTCCAGGTTGCCCGGCACCCATTTCAAAAATACCTACATTAGCACTGACCGGAAGATCTAAAATACTTAGCGGCAATCCAATTTCATTATTAAAGTTACCAGAGCTTGAGTAAGCATCTTCAATTAGCTCAGATAGTAAATTTTTAACAGTTGTTTTTCCATTGCTTCCCGTTATACCGAGCTTAGTTCCATTGAAATTTTTTGCGAGGGCTTTTGCAACGAATTGCAGTAATTCGATAGGACTTTCATGAAATAAGTGGTATTTTTCATCAAGTGATTTATCCAGGTTATTTGAAATAACACATGATGCCCCACGATTAATTGCATCTTGTGCATAATCTGATCCATTAACGTTATTTCCTTGAAGCCCAAAGAATAATGTCCCACTTTTAACTAACCTAGAATCGATTTGGACGTCTGTAATAGGTTGTGATGAAATTGAATGATTTTCTATCTCAATTAGTTTTAGTAAAAAATCTGTTGAATCAAGAATTCGCATTAAAAAAACCGTTTTACGGATGAAATATCGGAGTGAGCAATGTTCTTATTTTTGATATCTAAAAATTCTTCATTACCTCTGCCAAGAATTAAAAGGGGTATATCTTTTGGAAGAGATAAAACAGCGCTTTCAATTGCTTCTTCTCTATCCTCGATAATGCTAGTGCTATCAGTGAGATCTGATGGCAGTGCATCTTTTTTTATGCTCACAAAGTCCTCATTTCTTGAATTGTCTGAGGTAAAAAATATCTTTGATGCATAAATTTCAGCAGTTTTATACATCCTAGATCTTTTAGACCTATCTCTTTCACCTCCGCATCCAAACAAAACCCAAACATCTTTGTACTTCTCTTTGTAACTAGCAAGAATATTATTCATAGCTGCATCATTATGAGCAAAATCAATAATGACATGTTTGCTTGTTGACTTAAAAACAGTGTTTCTCCCTTTTGGCAAAGCTATGTTCTGTATTTCTTTATTAATATTTAACTTAATTAAATTATTTTTTAGCATCATTATTGCTGTACATAAATTTATAATATTGAATTTTGGAAATAGGTTTGTATTGAATTTTATTAATTTACTCTTTTCAAGCTCACTGATCTCAACGTCATAGCCATTGATTTCCCCTGGAAGAATTCTAAATAAAGAATCGCTTTTTGATTGCATGTCTGAAAAGGTTTGTATCTCATAGTCCTTGATCTTATGTTTTTTAATCACCTCTAATACATCATAGTTAACCAATGGTGTTGATCTTTGACTTAAATCTAAAATGGATAACTTAGATCTTTCATAGTCTTCTTGAGTTTGATGATAATCAAGGTGATCACTGCCTATGTTTGCAATGCATACTTTCTCATAATCGAGCATATTCAATCTTTCTTGATGAAGTCCATGAGAGGATAGCTCTAAAAATAATCCAAGCCCTTCTATCTTATTAAGGCTTGCAAGGTGCTTGAATAGGCTAAATATATCCGGAGTGGTTTCCTTTGGAATTGATTGATATTCATCACTAATAAATCCTAGGGTTCCCATGTAAGCACTAGGATTCCCAGTCTTTTTAAAGAGCTGATAGCACAAATAGGCTACTGAGGTTTTACCATTAGTGCCTGTGATACCAAAAAATTTTATTTTTGTAATATCAATCGAATAATATTGAACCAAGAAATTTAAGATTTTTTTCTCTAGGTCAGGCACAAAAAAAATATTTTCGGAATTAATATTTTTAGGCATCTTATCTGTTACTACAAAAGCAGCGCCTTTAGTAAAAGCCTCATGTATGAATTTGCAACCATGTGATTTGGTGCCTTGCATAGCAAAGAAAACTGAGTTTTTTTTGATTTCCTTTGAAGAGTTTGAAATATGGGGCACCGCACTTGATGATGGGAAATCAAAACCAAAACAATCTTTCCAAATATCTTTTGAATTCATAAATTACAAGCTTACTAGATCGTCGAATATTTCTTTGAAAACTGGCGCTGCAACTTCTCCTCCAGAGTAACGATTTAGACCAGGCTCATCAATTGTCACTAAAATTGTATACTTTTTAGTTTCTAGTGGTCCGATGCCAATGAATGATGAAATGTATTTGCTTTTATCATATTTTCCATTGCTGACTTTATGAGATGTGCCAGTCTTACCTGCAACTCTATGTAAACGATGCTTTGCTTGTGAGCCTGTACCATCAACAATAACTTGCTCAAGTGATTCCATAATTAGTTTAGCCGTATGCTTAGAAATTATCTGACTTGGGTCACTGTGATTTTTTTCTTCAACTAATTGAAATCTTTTTAAAACTCCATCATTTGCAAACACTGAAAATGCCATGGCTAATTGGATTGCAGATGCCTCTAAACCATATCCAAATCCTAAGCTTGCTATTTCATGATCACTAATATTAGATCTTTGATTAATTTTTCCATATGCTATTGATGGAAAGTTTATATTCGGGGGAACAGCTAACCCAAATCTTTTATATCCATTTGTTAAATCATATGAGTTAATTTCCAAAGCAATCTTTGCAGCCCCAACCTGACTTGATTTTGCAATAATATCGATGGGAAGTAATGAGCCATAATTTCTTGGATCAGCAATAACCTGAGAGTTAAGCTCTATATATCCAGGACTAGTTTCCACAGATTTATTAAAATCTATATCATTATTTTCAATCCCAATTGCGAGAGCAATTGGCTTAATGACTGAACCTGGCTCAAAACTATCCAATAAAGCTCTATTCCTTTGAATAAACCTATTAGGATCATTTGGGTTATAGGATGGATAGCTGGCTATTGCCAATATTCTTCCAGTTTCATTATCTAAAACAACTGCACTGCCACCTTTTGCTTGTGCTTGAATTACTCCCTGAGATAGGCTTTTATGAACTGAATATTGAATCTCATGCTTAATGGTCAATTTAAGATCGTTGCCGTCAGATCCTCTATTTAAAATCTTTGGAGGCTTAATTATTTCTTGCCTTCGATTTTTAAAGATCTGTTTTTTTCCAACCTCTTCTTTTAGGTGATTTTCATATCCTTTTTCTAGCCCCTCTAAGCCTTTATTGTCTGATCCAGCAAAACCAATTAGCGTAGCTATTTGTTCACCCAGGGGGTAAATTCTTTTACTAAAGGATTCAATCTCAAAATAATCATTCCTTTTTAATTTAATTTCCTGAATTTCTGCAAGCGAGATATCTTCTTTTAAAATTTTTTTCTTTTTTAAGAAGCCAGTATCTTCATTTAAAACATTAAAGGAAAGATCTAAATTAGAAGTATCAAGTCCTTTAAGACCATATAAATTATATTTAATAAGGCTGGTAGCTAAGGGGTAATTATTTGCATCGTATATTGCACCTCTTTCATGTGGAATATCTCTTACTGACATAGTCCTATAATCACCTTTAGCCTTTAAAAAATCGCCCTCCTCTTGATACAAATAAAATATTCTCAAGATAATTATGGTTGTCATAATGGCCATAACTCCGAATATGATATAAAAACGAACTGTTAATCTGCTGCTCATAAATCTATTTTATTTTTAACCTTGTTTCGGCGTTCTGCATATTTAAATCTTGAATAGAAGACATCTCTGTTTTTGATAATGAGGTTAAGAAATTTTTTTCTGTGGTGAGGTTTAGATTAATTTCTTTTAATTTCAAAATCTCGTACCTTGTATTCTCAATATCATTTGCCAAAATTGAATTTTCCCATCTAATTTTTATTAACCAGATATTTGATACCAATATCAAAAAAAGTATGGAATATAAAAGATGGACCTTGGTATTACTCATTTTTTTGCATACACCCTTAATACTGCGCTTCTACTTCTAGGATTGGCCTTTACTTCCTCTGGTTTAGCTCTCAATTTTTTTTCAACTGCCCAATAACTTTCTTCAATACTATTGTTAATTGGTATTTCTTTTGGATACGAAAAAGTTTTTGGAGAATAGTAATTTTTTACTATTCTATCCTCTAGTGAGTGAAATGAAATTATTGCTACTTTTGCTCCAGGTAATAAAATTTTATCAAGAGCATCTAGCATCATTTCAATTGCAGATATCTCTTGATTAACTTCAATTCTGATTGCCTGAAAAATCTTAGTTGCTGGATGAATTCTTGATTTTGATTTAATTGAACTTGAAATTAAATTAGCTAATTGTAGTGTCGATTCAATTCTTTGCTCAGACCTATAATTTGAAATAAGTTTTGAAATTTTTCTTGATTGCTTTTCTTCTCCGTACTTAAAAAAAATATTTGCCATATCTTCTTCAGGAGTTTCATTTATCCATTTTTCTGCACTTATACCTTCAAGATTATTCATCCTCATATCTAGGGGACCATCCTTATTAAGGCTAAAGCCTCTCTTAGGATCATCAAAGTGAGTTGAGCAAACTCCAAAATCAAATAGAGCACCGTTAATCCTGGGAAGTTTAAGTTTGCTTAGATGTGCAAAGTCATGATGAAAGATTTTAAATCTTTTGTCACTAATGGTTTTTTTTGCATAACTAATAGCTTGAGGATCTTTATCAATTGCTAACAATCTTCCTTTATCATTTAGTTGAGAGAGGATTTTTTTAGAATGTCCTCCCCTACCAAATGTTCCATCAAGGTATATACCATCGGGTTGAATATTTAAAAGGCTGACCGATTCCTCCAGTAGAACCGGAATATGCTGCATTTGATTAATCTACCTGCTTTCTCATGAAAGTTGGCACATCGAGGAAATCAATATCCTCTGCAGACGATGTGCCAACACTGACTGAATCCTTTGTATGATCTTTATCGAGTCCAACTGGAGATAGCTTTACCGTTGAAGGAGAATTATCAACTGCAAGCCTTGGTGCTTTTTGATTAACGCCAGTTGCTACGACTGTAACAGTAAGCTCATCCTCATTAAGATTCTCATCAATTACTGCTCCATAAATTACTTGGGCATCCTCGGCAACTATGTCCTCAACTACTGTGTTGACTTCATGCATGTCGCCCATGGTAGGACTTTTAGCACTTAAATTTACTAGTATGCCCCTAGCATCCTTAAGGTTTATATCTTCAAGAAGTTCTGAGCCGATTGCTTGTGATGCTGCTTCAACTCCTCTCTCTTTACCAACTGCAACTCCGGTTCCCATCATTGCAATACCTTTCTCTGACATAACAGTTTTGACATCAGCAAAGTCAACGTTAACGTAACCAGGCTTCATGATTATGTCTGAGATTCCTTGCACAGCTCCTCTGAGCACGTCATCTGCCTTGGCAAAAGCCTCTTGCATAGAAACATTTAATCCAAGTACTTCCATTAATTTCTGATTTGGGATTGTTATTAAGCTATCAACTTCCTCTACTAAATGAGCAATTCCTTGCTCTGCTGCAGTAATTCTTTTTTTACCTTCCAGCTGAAAAGGCTTTGTTACTACTGCAACTGTAAGAGCACCCATTTCTTTTGCTATTGAGGCAATAATTGGTGCGGCACCTGTTCCAGTTCCGCCTCCCATTCCCGCAGTAATAAAGACCATATCGGCACCATCTAAGAGTTCTTCAAGTGACTCCCTATCTCTTTCAGCTGCCTGACGTCCTACCTCTGGATTAGCTCCTGCACCTAATCCTTTGGTGATTCCACCACCTAACTTTAAAATAGTGGCACCATTAGCCTTTGCTAAAGCCTGAGCATCCGTATTAGCACAGATAAACTCAACACCATCAATATTGTGATTCATCATATGAATCACTGCATTGCCTCCGGCGCCACCCACCCCGATAACTTTTATTTTTGCTTGCTCTGAATGATCTTCAATAATTTCCCAATTCATATCTCTCCCCTTAAAAAGACATATTTTTTACTGTTTCTGGTAAAACCACTTCAAGTATTTCAGTTGATAGCGGTCCACCGTGCTGTCTAGCTTCCCAATTTACTAGACTCCAAAGCTCAAACTTATCCCCCATCCCAACTAATGCAATCTTTTCTTTTATTTCTATTTCTGCATGAGTTCTCAGTTCACCTGGAATCATAAGAAGCATTCGAGATTGAGCATCAAAGTCTTGAACTGAGGCATTTCCTAGAATTGTCCATTGCAGCTTTCTAACAATTGGATCAAGACTTTGTAAAGACTGTAGTCTAGAAGAAATATCATTCCATACACCTTGAGGATAAATTTTTAGTGCAGGATATTGAGGATCTTGAGTAACAACTATTTTGTTTGTGTTTAATTCAAACAAAATATCCCTATATTTTGCAGGCATTGCTATTCTGCCCTTGGGGTCGATTGTTATTGAATTAAAGCCAAACATGTGTAGTTAAATCTATAGTTCTACACACTTTAAAACATTTTTTCACACTTTAACACACTTTTTTTTAATTTTTTTTTAAAAAATGTATCAAATGAGTTGGTCTGTAAGCCGGATTCTGTCTAGATGGCCATCTATCTCGACATTATGTCGCCATAATGCTCTAGCAACCTACCCGAATCTGTGATGAGCAATCAATAAGATTCCTATTTGGTCTTGCTTCGGATGGGGTTTACACTGCCATCAATGTTACCACTGATGCGGTGAGCTCTTACCTCACCTTTTCAACCTTACCCTAGGGCGGTATATTTTCTGTTGCACTTTCCGTAGGCTCACGCCTCCCAGGAGTTACCTGGCATCCTGCTCTATGAAGTCCGGACTTTCCTCTGCAAAAGCAGCGACCATCCGACCAACTCGACCTAGATTTTAATACTAAATGTTTTCTTTAGATATATCTGACAAAAATTTATATACAGACTGCTTATTATGTCCATAGAGATCGCAAATTAGTTTTGAAGCATCCTTTGTAGAGAGGTATTTCAAAAATTTTTTTCCTTCCTCCTCAGAAAGAGAGAAATTCTTTCCAGGTTCTCTTTTTGAACTAAGTACAATTACTATTTCACCTTTACATGTAATTTCATCATTTTCTAAATCTTGAGCAATTTTTTTTAAAGAGCCTCTTTTAATTGATTGAAACTTCTTAGTCATCTCACGACAAATAGCTATCTCACAATTATTACCTAATTTCTCATGTAAAAAATTTATTGTTGTTCTGAGTCTTTTTGGGCTCTCAAAAAAAATTGTTGAGCCCTCGAAATTCTCAATTATTGAAATTGCTTTATCTTTTCTAATACTTTTTTTTGGAAAAAACCCTTGGAAATTAAATGAGCTAGGGGGCAGCCCAGAATAAACCAAGGCAGTGATCACTGAAGATGCACCAGGCAGCACTTCAAAAGGTATTTTATTCTCTATACAGAGCCTGATTAGTGGAAATCCAGGATCAGAAATGACTGGTGTTCCTGCATCCGACATAATTCCTACATCAATACCATCAACTAGATATGAGAGTATTTTTTTGGAGACCTCATTTTCATTGTGCTCATGAAATGTTCGAATAGATGGTTTATCTATTGAAAGATTAGATAAAAGCCTTGAGGTTTTTCTTGTGTCCTCTGCATATATATACTTAACTGATTTAATTGCTTCGATTGATCGTAAAGAAATATCTTTTGTATTTCCTATTGGCGCAGCGATAATGTAGAGCATATATTGAGTATAAGTATGAAAGATTTTCTTTTAATTATAGTAATTATAATGAGTGCTTGCTCATCACAACAGTATTCACAAAATGTAATTATTAATTCTGAAGATACATTGGTTAAAAAAGACTCTGATCTTTTCTTCTTTGATAAGAATTTAAGTTATGAGGAGAATAAGAAGATCTCTAGCTTATTCAGCTACAGAAACATTGAACAAGATGCCAAAGATTTCATTGTAAATATTCAAAATAATAGGAATTTAGAGACTGAAAATAGACAACTTATTAGAACCTTATATAACAACATAAATAGGATACAAGCCTCAAAAAAAAGAGCGCAAATAAATACGCCCTTCGATCTAGATTCAACAGATGTATATTTAAGTGCTTATGAACAACCTTTAAAAAATAAGCTATTAAGATCTAATCAGCCAATTAGCAATATTCTTTCAAATAAACTTTTATTTTGCTCAAGCTACTATGATGAAATGGACATATCTGTTATTAAAAAATTAATTCAAGAAGAGAGAGATTTTGTATTAGTAACTGATCAAAAACTTTCAAATTTTCAAAATAATTTAATAAAAGGAAATATCTCACCAAAAAAAGATTATTTTTATGAACAACAGAACCCACAAGCTTTTGCAGCCGAAGTTTTAGGTATCAAAGAATCTCAAGAAAGATTTAATGAGATTAAAAGAATTTCTTCTGGTCTGTCCATTGAATTTTTACCAAGAAGAAATTCAAATTTAGAGATTATAATTTTGGATGTGAGTGCTTCTAATCTAAAAAGGCTTTTGCCAGCATTTAATTATAACTATGCTGCAGATTTAAATTACTATAGTACATCCTCAGCAAACCTCCTATTTAATGATGAGATTGATCTGAATGACCTTGAAAACCTATTTGCTCCAATACCAAGGCCTGTAGATAGCTATTCAAAAACAAACCAAATATTTTCAAACAATCATGCGATCATAAGTGACACGATCTTAATTGAGGTATTAAGGCAAATTGGTGTTTCTAAAGCTTTGGTTAACGGTTACTCAGGGGTTTTAAAATACACAGGAAGTGGCTGTATTGACAGGAATATTCCTATAACTCAGATTTAATCTCTGAGATCTTTTTCTATCAATGAAAGGCTGTCTTGAAATCCAGGCCTCTCAAATATTTTTGATTGATAATCTAAAAGTGGCTTCAGATGTCTATTAAGAGGAAGATTAATTCCTAGGGATGGTAGGCGCCAAAGTATTGGAGCAAGATAACAATCAGCAAGTGAATATTCCTCACTCATAAAAAATGGAAACTCTTTAAATGTTGGGGCGATGGCGCTAATCTCATGAAGAAGCTCCTCTTTGGCAACCAATAACTCTTTATCTGTACCGTCTTTAGCACTCAATTTATCAACTAAGGGACAGATTTCTTTGTCTATTCTCAGCATAAGTGTTCTGCTGTTGGCTCTTGTGACTGGGTAAACAGGAAGTAATGGAGGATGAGGAAATCTTTCATCTAAGTATTCCATCATTACGGTGGTGTTGTATAGCCCCAAATCCCTATCTACAAGAATAGGTAATTCATGGTATGGATTAATAGATAAAACCTCCTCAGGAGCATCATCATTACTGGTTTCTCTGATTTCACAAGCAATATCTTTTTCTGCAAGTACTATCCTAACTCTGTGGCTGTAATGGTCGTCTTTATCTGAATATAAAATCATAGCTGTTTCCCCTAAACTTAATGATAGTCCTTTTGATATTCTCTATATAGCAAAAATGATAGTGCGGTAAAGATTATAAAGAAGAATATTACATACCAACCTATTCTTTCTCTGTCTCTTTTTGCAGGCTCACCAACATATACTAAGAAATTAGTAAGATCATAAATCAAACTATCAAAGCCTACCTGAGTTAATTCACCAGATTCTTTAATTTTAAGATAGCCACATTTTTCTTCGGTAATGTCATTTCTATTTTCATCTCTTTTAACACCACCATTTGATGCAATTACAGGTACTTCCTTACAACCCAATACTTGTTTACCTTGCAAATGACTTAAAACATTTGGCATGGCAGCACCAGGATAAACAAGATTATTAACTCCATATTGTTTGGAGTCATCTTCATAAAAAGTTCTTAGATATGTGTATACCCATTCAGGACTATGCGATCGTGTTACCAGAGTTAGATCAGGTGGTGCAACTCCGAACCACTCTTCCGCATTTCTTTTAATCATTGAGCCTGTCATTAAATCTCCAGGCTTGGTCTCTTGATTAAAAATTAAATTTTCAAATAATATTTCTTCGGGAATTTCGAGGTCAGCTGCAATCCTTCCCCAACGAGAGTATTTTAGCGAGTGACAGCCGTAACAATAATTTATATAGGTTGCTAATCCTTTTTGGAGAGATTCATTGTTATAAAGATCATAACTGTAATCATCACATTCTCCATAATCACCACAAGGGGCCGACTCAGCAGAAAAAACAATGGGTGCAAAGTATATAGAGAAAATGATGATAAAAATTTTAATCATAATCTCTCGGGTGGCTGCTTTGTCGATTCAAGTGATGTATAAATTGGCATTAAAAAGAAGAATAGGAAATAAATAGCAGTACAGATAACGCTCATTAAGGTTCTCAACTCAGTAACCGGGACAGTTCCAAGATAACCCAAGGTTAGAAAGCTGATACCGAATAAAGATATTGCGATTTTACTAAAGATGCCTTTATATCTAATTGAATTAACTTTACTTCTATCAAGCCAAGGCACCACAAATAAAATTGCAATAGCACCAGCCATAACAATCAATCCTCCAAGTTTATCTGGGACAGCTCTAAGCATTGCATAGTAAGGAGAGTAATACCAAACAGGAGCAATGTGTTCTGGGGTGCTAAGTGGATTAGCTTCTTCAAAGTTAGCTTTTTCAATAAAATATCCTCCAGCTTCCGGAAAAAAGAACATTATTATTGAAAAAACCGTCATGAAGACACCAATGCCTACCAAGGCATTTAAAACTTTGTATGGAAAGAAGGGAACGCTATCAAGAGGAACCCCATCTTCATCAAGGTGTTCTTCAATATCTATGCCTTCTGGGTTACCAGCTCCAACTTCATGCAAAGCAACCAAATGCATAAAAACAAGAGCAATCAACATAAGAGGTAATGCGACAACATGTAGGGCAAAAAACCTTGAAACAGTAGATCCAGAAATATAATAGTCTCCCCTAACCCATACCTCTAAAGATTCGCCAATATATGGAATAGCACCAAAAAGAGAAATAATTACTTGTGCTCCCCAATAAGACATTTGGCCGTAAGGTAATACGTACCCCAGAAAACCTTCTGCCATCATCACAAGATAAATCGTCATTCCAAAAATCCAAACCAGTTCTCTTGGTTTTTTATAGGAGCCGTACAAAAGTCCCCTAAACATATGCAGATAAACCACTGCAAAAAACATGGATGCGCCAGTAGTATGCATGTACCTGATTACCCATCCATAATCTACATCCCGCATAATAAATTCTATTGATGAAAAAGCACCCTCTTCTGTATTTTGATAAGGCATCATGAGCCATATCCCAGAAATAATCTGTATTATCAAGACAACTGATGCTAAGGCACCAAATAGATACCAGAAATTAACTTTCTTAGGAACGGGATGTTTTGAAAGATGTCTTTCAAATGTATTAACTATTGGTAATCGGTCGTTAAACCACTTAAATACTGTATTCATTAAGTAATCTCCTTATCCTCTCCAATTGTTAAAATTGATCCCTGAAAATTATGAGGTGGCACCTTTAGATTAGTAGGTGCTGGAACACCCTTGAATACCCTACCAACTATGTCGAACATTGAACCGTGACAAGGGCAAAAGAAGCCTCCTGTCCAAGTTGCATCCCATGGTTTTGGTTCAACTTCAGGATGATATTTTGGTGAACATCCTAAATGCGTGCAAACTCCAGCAAGTATTGAAAATTCATCACTTTTTGATCTGGTTGGGTAAAGGTCTCTATATGGCTCATCAATAGCTAGCGAGTTTGGGTCTGCAAGCTTAGTTTCAACTGATGGTAAGTTGGAGATGGAACTTTTTGTATGACGTAAAACAAAGACTGGTTGCTTTCTCCAGGCCACCTGAACAATTTGCCCTTCTTCAATTTTAGAAATATCTACTTTTACAGCAGCGCCTAATGCCTTAGCTTTAGCACTCGGATTCCATGCAGCTATAAAAGGTGTCGCAGCAAATGGAATGCCAGCTGCACCAAAAGCAGCTGTCATGCCTATAAGTACTTTTCTTCTGTTATTATTTTTGGTGGATTCGGTCATAATTGGGATTTATATTCTAATATAATTAGTCTATATAAACCACTACCGTTTTGAGAATTGAGAGCTCTTTCTAGCTTTCTTTAAACCAGGTTTTTTCCTTTCAACTTTCCTTGGATCTCTGGTCAATAAACCAGCTTTTTTGAGTTGAGGTCTAAGCTCTTCATCATACTCAATCAGGGCTCTTGATATACCATGCCTGATTGCACCTGCTTGACCAAAACTACCGCCCCCCTTGACCATAACTTTAATGTTAACTTTTTCATCTAACTCAGTTAGTTTCAAAGGTTGCATGACAAGCATCTGAGCAACCTGTCTGCCAAAGTATTCATTTAGAGGTTTGCTATTAACAATAATGTCTCCCTTTCCTTTGCTCAGATAAACTCTTGCAGAGGAAGTCTTCCTTCTGCCCGTTGCATAGTGAATTTCACTCATTTAATTGGTTTCCAAATTTCAGGTTGTTGTGAATCATGCGGATGATCTGAACCAGCATAAATTTTTAATTTCTTGATAATTTGATTGCTTAATTTATTTTTTGGGAGCATGCCTTTCACAGCAAGCCTAATAACTTCCTCAGGCTTTTTATCAATCATTTCTTTAAAAGTTGTTTCTTTAAGTCCTCCAGGGTACTGTGAGTGTCTGTAATAAGTTTTCTTGTCATACTTGCTTCCGGTGACAGCTACTTTTTCTGCATTGATGACCACCACGAAGTCTCCTCCATCAGTATGAGGAGTAAAAGTTGGTTTATCTTTCCCACGAAGCCTATCAGCTAATTTAGAGGCAAATCGTCCAAGAATTTGCCCATCAGCATCAACAACATACCACTTTGGATCTACTGATTGCTTGTTTAATGATTCTGTTTTCATTTGTTTCTAAAAATAGACGTGAATATTA
>MDTB01047526.1_pt1 | contig 16820 bp, 21 predicted proteins | sample 811161 | NCBI WGS metagenome assembly MDTB01 (sample SAMN05326650, study PRJNA326480) | marine metagenome | isolation source: seawater | place: Mediterranean Sea | collected 2009
ATTTATAAATCATATAAAATTTCTAATTCTAAAGAAAATGAAAAATCTCCATTATTTAAATCAACAATTCGTCCAAATTCATCTAGTAATTTAATATGTAGTCTGTTAATACTAGTTGGTCCAAAATAAATTCTTGGATTTGTATCTACATAACAATCACAGCATGGACCATATAATTTTCCTAAAATATGACTATCATGTAAAGCTTCATCTTGCATAGGTGATATAAGTGCTCTAGTATGATTATTTTGAAAATCATTTATAGATAGTAAAAAATAACGATTTCCAATTGGATCATAAATAGATTCAGCACAAAAGTTATTAGATGGATCTGTTGTAATAATAGGTGGTTTAACTACATTACCATATGGTTGAATTGTATAACAGAAAGAAATATCTCTTGATTCAAACATTTGGCCGCTAGGATCACAACAATTATAAGTTTGTTCGAGATATTGCATACCATTATTTTTAACTTCGGTTAATCTAGCTCTACGTGGAGTTATATTACTTAAATTTTTTAGTTGTTTTCTAGATAATCCTTTATTTGGGTCAATACCAGTAGTTAAAAATTTACCAATTGTAGGATCAGTTGTAGCTACCTTTGGAGTTCTATAAACATATTGTCCTCGAAATCCTAATAACCATCCTAAAGTTAATTGATCTTCATATAATGTATTAGGTTTTTGACTAAATATTTCATCATTTTTACAAAAATTAGTAGCAAGAATTCCACTACAATCAACTCGGCTCTTACATGGTTCAACATAGTTAAAACATAATGTTACTTCATTTATATTTAAAGACCAGTTAATATTAAAACATATTTTGCCTGTAATTACTGAATAATGTGTTTGAATTATATTATGATGTAATCCATATTTAGCAATATACTGATTAAGCTGTTTATTAATTGCCTCAGATATTTGTTGTCCACTATAACTACCAGATGGTATAAAAAGTCTTTCTCCTTGATTGCTATCTATTTTAATATAAAAATTATCTGAACCAGTTTTATAATTTACTGTATAAATAAATTTTGGTAAGGTTACTTTTATTAATCTCATACTAGTTATTTTATTAGGAAGACCAGGAATAGTAACAAAAAAATCTGTAGATGGAGTAATATAATAATCATCTCTAAATCTTGAATTAATATTAACAATTTGATGATATGCGGTTCGTCTTAAAGGATTAATACATCCTGCAGTTAAATTTGTTGGAAATGACGTTTGAGGAATATGATTAGTATGATAAATAATATTATCCATTAGTATAATAAATAATAATATATTAATTTTAAAAAAAAAATATAATTAATATATGAAATGAAAGAAGTAATTTATAAAGGAGACTGGGTATTAATAGATGCATATTTCTATAAATTTTGGATGCATATTAAAGAATTTAAGAAATTTAATATTTAAATAGATGATGCTAGATCAGATGCTACATTAGTTCGAGATCGGGTAACAGGAGCAGCTCTTACAATTGGAGGAGGCATAGCACTTGGAGGAGCTGGCTGAGATGCTTGACGTTCTGCTGGTAAGAAACTTACTTGTGCTGAGGGACAACTTCTTTGAGATGAAGCTACTCGTCCAACAGCACGATAAACTGCCTGTGTTGTTTCTGAACTTTCAGTATAATTAATAGCTTGATTTGGATTAATTCCTAGATTACTAGCTTCAAGAATAGCATCTTGATTTGCAGCAAGATAAATTACTTCAATATTATATTTTTGTTTAGCACTATTAATCATTTTTTTAATATGATCTCGAGTATAAAATTTACTAGCATTTTCATAACCATCAGTTGCTACATATAGTAAACAACTGGTATAAGCATTTGGGTCCATTAACCGTTTTTCCATAAAGTAATTTAGTGTGTGTCCTAGAGCATCAAATAATGCTGTTTGGCCTCTAGGAACAAAATCCTTAATATCAAATGTAGTTACCTCAGAAAGTGGTTTAGATCTCCATACCATTTTTTCTTCATGATCGAATAGTTTAAGAGATACATTGATAATATCATCTGAATTAGCATTAGTTTTAAGTTCATTAATCATTGAATTAATTCCACCAACAGTATCAGCTTCTTTTCCAGCCATAGAACCTGACCGGTCTAAAATTCCAATTACTTCCTGTTTCACTGTTGTCGTCATCGTCTGCACTTAATAGTAGAAATATTATTTTAAATCAATTTTTTTTAAAATTGAAAAAATAATATTAAATAATAATAATAATATTATCAAAATGCCGAGTTCTATGAATAATGAGGTTAGTTCAGTCAATGATCCTAAGGTATATACTGAATTTACGGGTCCAGGAAGTGTATATCAAGTAATGAAACAGTATGAAAAGAGTGGACTAAATGCATCGGGTGAAAAACCAGTATTTGTAAAACCAGAACCAACACAAAAAAAGGTAAAATCTATTAATTAATAATCATTTTGAAGTTTAAATGCTAAAAGAGTATTAGATAATAACATAGCTACTGTCATTGGTCCAATTCCACCGGGTACTGGTGTAATAGCAGAAACATGATCTTTAACATTATCAAAATCTACATCACCTACTAATTTTTTTCCACTATTTTTATTTTTATCTTCAATATAATTTATTCCAATGTCAATTATAATAGAATCTTTTTTAATCCAATCATATTGAATCATATTTGGTTGTCCGCATGCAGAAATTATTATATCTGCGATTTTTGTATGATTTTTGATATTTATAGTATTTTTATTACAAATAGTTACTGTTGCTTTATTTTTAAGTAATAGTAAAGATAAAGGTAATCCAACTATATTACTATTACCAATAATAACTACATGTTTACCTTCTAATTGAATATTATATTTTTTTAGTAAATGTATACATCCAAGAGGAGTGCAAGGAATAAAAGTAGGATTTCTATTGTGCATAGCTAGTTCACCTATATTTTGAGAATGAAAGCCATCTATATCTTTATTATATGCTATTTCTGATAATATATTTTCATCATAAATATTTGTAGGTAAAGGAAGTTGTAATAATATTCCATTAATATTTTTATTATTATTAAGTTTTTTTATTAATAATATAAGTTCATCCTTTGTTGTAGTTTCATCAAGAATATATGTTTTACATTCAATACCAACACTTTTACAAGCTTCTTGTTTTTTTTTAATATATAAAGCTGACGCACTATTATTACCAATATTAATAACAGCTAATGTTGGTTTTATTTGTAATGATGATATTTCTTTTCTAATGTTTTCTAAAATATTATTAGCAGTTTGTTTGCCATTAATAATTATAGGCATTAAAATAAGAAAATATAATATATTTAAATATATTATAAATTGAAATTAAATTATAATATATTAACATATAAAATGAGACGAATTAAATCAGCTCCAGCAAATTTATGTATGATGTGTCATAATAAGATTAAAAATAATAAAGATTCACAAATAACAACTCCAATAATAAATAGTAATACTAGTCAAATAAAAATAACTGATATTAAGTCAAAAAAACATATTTTAACAACAACATCAAATATTATAAGTGATACTATAAGTGATTCAAATATGTTATCATTTGAAGAAAACTTTATATTTGGATTTATAATAACTTATATTTTTGAAAACATAATTAAAAAAGATAAATTTAAAAATTTAGAAGTATTTATAATACAAAATGGTATAAGATTTTTAGTTAGTTATTTAATACATCAACATATTATTATTGATATAGTACAAACACTTCGTTTACATTAATATATTTTGTATAGATCTAATAATAAATTCAAATTCCTTATCAGATTTTTCACAATGACCTAAATTATTTTGGATAAACCAATTAGATACAGTAATATTTTTAGATTTAAGTTTTTTAAAACTTTTTTTTTGAAATTCAATATTGTATATATTGTCTTTATTACCAGAAAATAAATATATAGGTATATTTTGTAAATTATCAAGTGTTATAATATTATCCATAAAGATAGTATGAATACCGATTATTCCACCAAGTTTATAATAATATTTTAAACCAATATTTAATGCTAATGTACCTCCCTGGGAGATTCCTGCTATAATAATTTTATCATTATCAATAAATTTTCTCTCTTCATCAATAATATTATTTATTCTTTCAGTTTGTTGAATAAAATGTTTTTCATTAATATCATCATGTATTTGTAATCCATCATTTCTTGTATAATAATTATACCAAGAGCTTATATTTGGTTCAGGTGTATTAGACCAAGAAATAGTACGTATTGGAGCAGTTGGTAATATAATTTTAATACTTTTATTATAATTTTGTATATAATTCGCTAGTGGTATAAGACTTTTACTATTTTGAAACATTCCGTGTAATATAATTATAGTATAAAAGTGATTTTCTATAGCATTAAATATCATTTAAAATAATATAGGATATTAAATTATTTTAAAATATTTTTAAGTATTATCATTAAATTTAAAATTGAAAAATTTATTAAAATTCTGAATATATATAAGAATGATTTCAGTACTATCATTGATCGCATTAGGTCATAATTACATGGGAGAGAGAGAAAATATTATTCAAAATAATTGTGAGTTTGATATTTTAAGAATTAAAAAAAGTGAAAGAATGTGTATGGATTATGGTAGTTATGCTAAATTTTGTAATCACTATTCACAACCTCAAGAGTTTATAGTATATAATGAAAATGGTATTAATGGTAAGCATATTGTAATTAAACCATATGCTATATGGGAAGAAACAGACTATAATAAGAAGAAATTAGCAGACTTTTATTATACTTTTACATGTGATGAGGGAGATAATTATCCTAAATTAATTCAACATATAGTTCCTATGCCAGGTGAAGATAATAATCCATTAATATTATTATTATTTATTATTGTAATAGTAATTATGATATTAGTATTTTGTCCGCCAGATAGTTCTGATAATTCAAATAATTTCTTGTTAGGATATGTGTTAGGAGGTTCAGGAGGAGGAAGACGTAGGACATTTTGCGATTAATAAAATATAAATAAAAAATTGATAAATAAATTTTTTATTTCTATTAAATTATATTATGAGTTGGTTTCACAATATTCTAGTCAAAGTATTTGACTATTTTGGTAGATATAGGATTATAAATGATAGAATAGATCAAGAACCATATTTGGAACGTTATTATTTATTTCTAAAAGAGAGAGAAGGATTTCCATTCAATATATTTCTTCATAGATTTTTAAAATCTGATCCAGATGATTTACACGATCATCCATGGTCGTTTCGAACAATTATACTAAAAGGTGGTTATTGGGAATATACTAAAGATGGTAAATTTTGGAGGGCTCCATTAACCTATAGATATAATCCTGCAGGAGCATTTCATCGTGTAGAATTAGATAAAAATATACCATATTGTTGGACCCTATTTATTCCAGGAAAAAAGGTTAAGGATTGGGGATTTGAAACAGAAAATGGATGGGTCCAACACGAGCAATATCTTGCAGATAAAAAGAAAAATGTTTAACCTAAACGTTTATTGTATCGATGATGTTGTTGATTAAGATATATAATTCTTTCTTCAATTTTTTGCATTAATGTTTGTGGATATGGAGTACCATATTGAATAGGAAATTTATCATAAATTTCCATTTGTCTTAATATTTGATACACAGTAACATGTTCATCATATTGTAAAAATAAATCTATTAGTTCTTTTGGTGGTACTGCTATACATATTTTATTATGTATAAGATCTTGTACGTATTTATGAATTTTTAAATTTTCTTCATCTAGTGCTTTTATTATATCTAAATGTATTGTACTTTCTCTTCTTATAGGATTACGGCTATTTTCTCTATTTTCTATATTCTCACTATTTTCAGCACTTTCAGGTGCATTTACAATTTCATTAGTTTCCGGATTATGAATTGTTAAATAAATAGATCTTAATGCTTTTTTAGATGCTGGAAGAAGTTTAATAGGTGGAGTACTTGGTTTAGGATTAGTATGTAATTTTAAAATTTTGTCCCAAATAATTTGTTCTCTCTTCAAATAGAAAAATATTGGATAATAAAATTCTTTAAGTTTAAATTCTATCTTATTTATTTTTTCTGTTAATTCGCGTTTTCTACGCGCCATAATAAACTCCCAAATATATCTTACTATAAAGCCGACTGCTGCAAAAACAGATGAAAAAATATATACATAATAGTCTTCTATCATATTTAACTATTATATAATAGTTAAATATTAATTATTATAATATAGAAAATGTGTGGTATAGCTGGAGTATTACATAAAAATGGAAATATAAAAAATATACTATATGAATTGTTATTTAATTTACAGCATAGAGGACAAGATTCATCAGGTTTAATATCATATGATTATAATAAAAATGATACATATGAAGCAAGAGCATTTGGTTTAGTAGATAAAAATCTAGAAAATATTATTAATTTTAAAGGTAATATGGGTATAGGACATGTCAGATATAGAACGCAAGGATTAATTACATCAAATGAAATTCAACCATTTTTTGATAATGAATTTTTAGGTATATCTTTATCTCATAATGGTAATATTACTAATAGTCCTGAAATATTTAATATATTACATGAAAATAATATAAGATGTATTAGTACATCTGATTCAGAGTTTATACTAAAATTATTTATTTTTTTATTAAAAAAACAGATTAAAACAATTCATGAATTAAATAATAACATTATTTTTAAAGTTGTTAAACAGATAATAGATATATCTAAAGGAAGTTATGCTATTATAATAATGATAAATGGTTATGGTTTAGTTTGTTTTCGTGATATATATGGTATAAGACCATTAGTATATAGTAGTACAGATGATTGTATTGAAATTTCTTCAGAAACTATTGGTTTAAGTAATTCAGATTATAATAATGTTGGTAATGGAGAAGTAGTAATAATTAGAAATATGGGCCAAATATTTATTAATAAAGAAAAATTATATAATTATCCATTAACTCCATGTTTATTTGAATATATTTATTTTGCTAGACCTGAGTCATATATAAATGATATTTTAGTTTATGAGTATAGAGAGAAAATTGCCGAAAAAATAGTTGAAATTATTAACAAATCTGATATAAATATTAATAATTTATACAATGTGGATTGTGTTATTCCTGTGCCACAAACAGGATTAATATCTGGTATGAGAATAGGTGAATTATTAAATAAACCTATAAAAAATGCTATAATTAAAAATAGATATATATATAGAACATTTATAGATAAAGATAAAGATTCTATATGTAAGGGTATTAAAAAAATAAAAATAATAAAAAAATTGGTTGATGGGAAAAATATATTAGTAGTAGATGATTCAATTGTACGAGGTAATACATCATATCATATTATTGAAGAATTAAAAAATGCAGGAGCAAACAAAATATATTTTGTTTCCTGTTGTGCTCCAATACGTTTTCCAAATAAATATGGTATTTCTATACCTACAAAAGAAGAATTAATTGCAAATAATAAAAATGTAGAGCAAATTAAAAATCAATTAAAAGTAGATGATCTAATATATTTAGATATTGATACTCTATGTGATACATTAAAAGAACTAAATCCATTAATAAAAGATTTTGAAAAATCTGTTTTCACAGGTGAATATATTACATAATTATATTTTTTTAATAGGAATACTTTCTGAATATTCTAATAGTGTTTTATTATCTAATATAGCTGTGTTTGTTGCAGGTAAAGGACTATGTGCTTTTGAAAATTCTTGTGATTCTTTTGACATATTATATCTTTTAGACCAAGCTTTTGTAGTATATAAAAAGTAACTAATTGGTCCAAATGCAGTCATTAAACCTTTATTGACTCCATCATGAATATGAAGACCTTGCATTGGAAGGCCTGTAAAATTTTTTACTTTTAAATTTGTTTGAATTATTTGATTTGGAAAAAATTTAGCTACATCTTTTTCCCATTTAAATGGTGAAATTTTAATCATTCCTGATACTTCTAAATCTTGTGTAACTTCATTGCCTTGAGCGTGGACGAATGGAATACAATCTTTAATATGTATTATTAATGAGCCATCTTGTTTACTATCAGGAGGAACATATTTAGTTAAAGGTCTTGCATAATATGTCTGACCTACTGGAGTTTTTTTTGTCAATGGTCCAAAATGGGCGTCAATATATGGACCATTTTTTGTAAGTGCATGAAACTTAGTTGAACTAAGAGTTGAAACTTCTGCTGTATGATGAATGTGATATTCCATATATATTATTATAAGATAATATATATACAAATTAGCATAAATTTTAAAATATTTACTAATATTAGTCAATGGGTTTTCATCCATCTAGAAGAAGTTATTCAGTATCAACAGATGTTTCTACTAAAATAACTAATTTACCTAGTGGTGGTGGTAATAAATTACAAGGTATACCACCAACAATTGCATACCGAAATGAATTATTAAGGCGTATAATACGTGAAGCTTATAATCCTCCTTTACCAAGAACTATTATAACATGTGTAAACCAAATTGGTGGTATTGGAAGAAATAGAAGTCAATTTCTTCCAACAGCTGATGGTACTAATGGTTGTAAGTGTAGTACAACAAATGTATATACATTTAGTGATAATTTAATATCTGATCCATTTTTTGCAAATGTAGTTAACTCTACCACATCATTTTGGCCTTATAGTATTGCGGCCGCTGGAAATAATAGTATAAGGAATGCCCGATATATAGACAAAGGTGGTCCAAATAGTGTTGGAGGAACAACATACTTATATTTAACATCTCCGCAAGTGAATGGGACCACGAACTCTTGGGTAGGAAGTAAAGGATTTACAATTTCTCCTGGAGAATATTTATTTAATTTTTCATATAAATGGCTGCACATGCCTGAAATAGTTGCTGCAACTAAAAGTACATGGCCGGAGCCTTGTAGTGGTTTCAAAACTGCATACAATACAGGGATTCCATATTATCAGCCTCCTGTGAGTGGAATAACTAAATATTTATCCGTTAATTGTTGTTTAGACCCGGAATACATCCCACCTTGCACCCCGGGCAACTATGGCGGTTTTAGTATGAGAAAATATGCCGGCGAACCACCACCGTCTACGGGCACGATCGGAGGGCTCGATGCAAATGCAAATTACGTGCGAAAAGGAATTTATGATACATGGACGCTACTTTTACCTCCAGGAAATATGAACAATGGACAGTTAATCGGGGCGCGTCCTTATGGAACATATCCTCGTATAAGAATAATATATGGAAATCCAATAACAATTCCTTCATCTAGTTACTTAACAGCACCAGCCTTATTTGAAACTACAATAGATGGGTATGAATCTTCATGGAGTGAGCTATCTAGCAAAATTTCTGTTACTGAAAATACTGAAGTATTTATTTTATTTTGGTTTAATGAGAAGAATATTAGAATATGGCAGAAGGGCTTGCCGCAAACGCCTCCAGCGGGATTTGGTGGTAACCGATATATTATTGGATTTAGTAATATAAATTTACAAAAATTAGAAAAAAATGAATGGCTACCAGCACCAGCAGCACCAGGTTGTGAAAGAGCTGTAGGTGAAAATATATTTCCATTTAATTAAGAATATGATATATCAATATTTTCTAATACAGTATTATTAATACTAGTATATTGTACTAATTTATTTGCAATTTGTGATAAAGGTTTAATATTCTTATCAATAATCTTTAATGTTTGCTGATAAGCATAATTAATAATTCTTTCTACTTCTTTATCAACACGTGATTTTGTTATTTCACTTATTTTATTACTATTCATTCCTAACTCTCTTCCAACAAATGGTTGATCTGGACTATTATCAGATAAACAATAATCATCATCTACACCAAATAAATTTACATAATTACGTGCAATATTAGAAGCTTGTTTCAAATCATTTGATGCTCCAGTAGTTACTTCTAGATTATTAAATTCTCCAAATAGAGTATCTTCATCATAATTTAATTTAGTACTATCAGTTCTTCCTATTTTATTAAAATAAACTGTTTCAGCAGCACGTCCAGCAAGTGTAACCATTAATTGTGCCAGCATTGATTTTTTTGTTGGAAAACTTAAATATCTATCTTTCATAGTAAAAAGAGTATAACCACCAGCACCATTTGTATTTGCATTAATAGTTACTTTACGAACTGTAAAAATATCATTAAATAAAAGAGCTACAAGTGTATGTCCTGCTTCATGGACTGCAACTAATTGATTAACATATTGATCTGTCTGTTTATTCAGTTTTGGAAGTCCAATTGTTACTTTTTCAAATGCATCCATTAAATTATCTCTTGTAATTAGAGTATTATTACTTCTAACTGATAAAATTGCTGCCTCATTAACCATATTAGCTATATCTGCTCCAGAAAATCCTGATGTTAAGTCTTTAAATTCATCTAGTTCTAATTCTGGTGATACTAATTTATCTTTTAGATGGACGTCAAAAATTTTTAATCGACCAGATGCATCAGGTAGTGGTACTGAGACTGAACGATCAAAACGACCAGGTCTAGTAAGTGCTGAATCTAAAATATCTGCTCTATTAGTAGCAGCTAAAACTATAATACCTGTAGATTTAGTAAATCCATCCATATTTGTAAGTAACTGATTAAGTGTTTGCTCGCGTTCATCATTTCCTGAATTAAAACCAGTTCCTCTTTGTCTACCAACAGCATCTATCTCATCAATAAAAATCACACATGGTGATGCCTTTTCAGCAGCTTCAAAAAGAGATCTAACACGTGCTGCTCCTACACCAACAAACATTTCAATAAATTGAGAACCACTTGCTTGGATAAATGATACTCCAGCTTCACCTGCTACTGCACGCGCAAGTAAAGTTTTACCAGTACCTGGACTACCTTCAAGAAGAATTCCTTTCGGAATTTTTGCACCAGAAGCTTCAAACTTAAGTGGATTTTTAAGAAAATCTACTACTTCCATTAATTCATATTTTGTTTCATCACATCCTGCAACATCATCAAATGTTACATCAATATCTTCTGGTTTAACATACTCTGGTTCTTTTTTAAATTGTTGTAAAGGATTCATCATATTCATACCTCCTCCACGTCTAGCAAGAAAATTTAATGCTATATTACCTACTATATATAATCCTAGAAATTGTACGAAAAATGGAATTTGAATTGGACTAGGTAAATCAGCCATATTTAAAACATCAAAATTAATATGATTTTCAGTTAGCTTAGTAACTACATTATCTGTAAGTGAAGGTAATGTTTTTAAAAGATGGATATTAAATAATTCTGGACTATCAGAATAGTCTTTATCAATAAAAAAAACTCTCCCATTGTCTGTAACAGTTGCACTATCTATAAGATGACCTTTAAGATTAGCTAAAAAATCTTCATAAGTCCATTCATTGCCAATTTGACCGCGACCTAGACTTTGAATTAATTCTTGTGGTTTATAACTCATTTGAATATTTTGAATTCTAGGTTTAATTAAAGGTCGTGTTAAATGCAGTGCATTTGTTAAAGTCAACCAAAGTAGTCCGAGTACAAATTTCATATAATATATTATACAATAAAGTGTTTAAGCAAATTTTCTATATTTTATTGTATAATATATGAAATTTTTGTTAGTATTATCATCTTTAATAGGGGCTTCAGCCTTAGTGCCTACTATTTTACCTTCTACAAAGACAAGAGTAACATTACATTTAGAAAAGTTCAATGAAAGATATAATTTATTACATATAGGAGTAAGTTTTAGACATAATTTTGAAACCTTGAGATATGATTATAGACCATTTTGTGAACTAGATGGATGTACTTATGAAACAAGTAATATAGATAGATTAAATCCAAGAGAAGTATTTCCGAATACCGATTTATTAGATGATTTAGAAATGTCAGATGATATTGAAAAAAAAGATATATATTGGGGAGAATCAGATAAAACATTGTTAGAAGTACAAGAATTTGAAAAAACTTTACATAAAAAATATATTCTAGGAGTTAATGATTGTAGACATTATGTTAATAAATTTACTAACTGGGCGTTAGATAAACCTACACCTGTATGGAAATTAGATAAATTATGGGATGAGTATTAAGATATAGTGCTATTATATATAAAATACATTAGTCCAATATGTTGAGCTTCTATAATAGAATTAATCCAAAACCTATTTTCAAAATTTGGATTTTCTACCAATAAAATAGCCGCAATTGCTACTGCAGCAAAACTAATATAACTAGTTAATTGTTTGCCATATAATACTGGTAAAGTTTTAACTCCAAGTTTTTTATCTTCTTCTATATCATTTATGTCAGCAAAATTACTAGCTGAGAAAATAAATAATAAACATGATAAATAATCTTGTGGGCTCATTATAATATCATAATTATTATCATGTAATACACATGGTAAACCAATTGTAGTAATCGTCCACATAATTGCAATATATAAAGGTTTATATACTGATAATAATGGTTTGTATTCTTTGTAATTTGATGAAAGATATAATAGTAATAAAAATGGTAAATGTGTTATATCATAATTATCAATACTTAATAAATATATGGAAGTAATTAATGCAGTATTAACTGTTACATCATATAACAATTTTTTATCTAAAATTCGTTTATATAAGTCTATCTTATTTTGTGGATAAATGGAAATATCTGTAGATTTACTGTATTCATTAGCATCCTTTATCCTGTCATATCCATATGCATAATATCCTAATAAAAATTGTAAAAATATACTTTTAGTAGTAGTTATATCAAATCCATAATGTAAATTAGTATAAACATTTGAAAAAATATTTAATGGTATTCCAATACTAAGATCTTGGATGATAAGCTGAGGACTTGAACTACGTAAAAATGGCTTTAGTGGTAGCCTATTTGGAATTAATTTAGTATACATAAAAATATTATAATATTAATATTTAGATATTAATATTATAATAATATATGTTAAAAAAATTAATTTTGATAATATTATGTTTATTAGGAAATTGTAGTTTTATACAATCTTCTTCAACTTTAAGATGTAAATTACCTAAAAAACAAAATATATTATTATTAAATTATAACATTGATAATTTGTTATCACCTGAAATTAAAGAAAAAGCAAGTAAATTTGTAGTTAAATCATTATCAGATACACTTCCACAATTTGATTCAATTAGTCACATAGTATTAAATACAAATAGTAAGATAATAGCACATGTTTTGCAAAATGATTTAATAGATCCTCAAATAAAAAAATATATAATATTATTTACAATTAAAATGACACAAGAAGGTGATAATATGGGAAGTCAAATATTAGAGTTATACTATAATATAGTTGATAAGATATTATAATTAATATTAAAGATAATATATTTATCTATATAACATAGATATGAAGATTATAAATAGACCTTTCTTACAGTTTATTTATTCTTGTTTATTATGTAGTGTTCCTCAATATTCAATGAATCCATTTAATCAGAATCGTATATTAGCAGAATTAAATGTTAAACCATACAGTACATATGTTAATTACAGACTAGATAATAAACAAGTAAATATATTAAATAATTATATTAAAAATTACAGTCAAGAGCTAGACATCGTTCCAATTAAATTATCTAAATATGATTATCCTCACTATTATTTAAGTATAAATATGTATAATGCAACAAGCCCAATTATGATGACTGATGATGATCTTATAAGATGTGAATTAAATACATATATAAAAACAAAAGATGGTGTATTAGGTACATTAATATTAGATTATGTATCAAATACTTTATCGATGGATCCAGTAAATGTTTTTAAGTCAAGTATTAATAAAATAGAATTTAGTAACGTGCATGAAATAAATAACTTATATGTAGATAGTAAAGAAGATGAAGTTTATTTAAATTTAAAGTATAAATTAACTAAAGATGATTTTTATATAAGTAAAAAGTTAGTTCAATTTACTGATTTAGCATATTATAAAAATGGGGTTGCAGATAAAGTATATTATGATTCGACATTAGGTAGTGCAGATACAAAATATGGTGAACTTTTAGATGGATCAGTTTTTAAATATAAAGGAATGGAATTCTATAATCCAGATAGTGTATTTTATTTTGATAATTCGTTAAATTTTATTGGAAGTGTATGGAATAATCTATAAATTAACTATATTTTTTTATTAGTTTGTTCTTTACCAATTTTATCATGTAGTCGTTCAACAAATTTATCAATATATTTTTTATTAACTTGATCTTCTAAATTGTCATATATTTCTTCTACAGATGGTTCTCTATTATTTTGTTCTGTATAATTTTTAACAAATTTATCTATTTCTAAAGTATTCATTACACTACAACGGCGTTCTTTAATAGATTGAACTGCTTTTAAATCATCATCTTTATTATAATCATGTTTATAAACGGTTTCTTTTACTGAAGTTAAAGAATTACATATTTCAGGACGGAAAAATTGATTTTTCTTGAATGTTTTATTAAATTCTTTTATTGTAGCTAATCGAATTTCAGGGCTAGTTTCAATTAAAAGATCGTATTGTTCTTTAGTTTTTTTAAGATAAAGAATAATATTCTCTCTCTCTTTTGGATTTTTAGCTAATTCAACTCTTATATTTCTATATAATTTATCCCATGATATTGCACTAATTCTATGCCCTTCAGATAATTCATTTACTTTTAAAAATTGTGATACTGTTGTTATAAATCCTGCAATAATATTAAATGCTCCAACACACATAGTATAATAGAATTGATTTTCTTCACTAATTCTATCTTGAGCAAAATTGGCTACACCTGTTAAAGTAGAAATAAATATAACTGGTATTGTAAACCAAACATGACGATTATAATAATGTCTATGACAATTTGTATGTAAATATCTATAAGACATAGCTTTATCACACCAATCAACAAATATATCTTCATAATAACTCGTCCATTGGGCGTTAGGATTAGTTATTGATGGCATAGATTCAATATCTTCATTCTTTAAATTATTATCTTCCATAATAATAATAATGGAGATAATTAATTTAAAGAATGCAATAGAAATAGATTTCGAACAAATTATTAATAATAAAGCAAAATGTGATGAATACATGAACCAAATTCAAGAGATCATTGAAAAAATTAATATAAAATATATCTGTTTAATGAATAATATAAAAGAAAATCATAATATTGAAATACCTATCTATTTAGGCATTGATTCCCTAAATTTTCAAAATAAATTATATACTTTTAAACTATTTAATATAAAAAAAAATTATGATCGTATTTTTAATCGTATTTATGCAGATTATTATAAGATTCATAAATTAATACGAAAATATATTACATTAAATACCACTATTCCATCAATTGATATTAATATTACTCCATATAAAGATCTCGATCAAGATAAATATTATAATTTTGAAGAAAGTATAAAAATTCAAAATACTATTAGTCAATATATACAATCATTATATGATATAATAACTAAAAAAAATATAACTATTCAACCATTTATAAATAGTAATAGAGCTGGGTATGCTGTTAATTATTATATTAGCGAAGAAAATACCAATATTAAAATATATACTGATAAATGTTTATTATTTATTAACTATCTTACTACATTTAACAAATACCATAATAACTATTTATCTGACTTTTTATTACAATGTCGTTTCTTAATAACTAGTATTAAAAATGATATAGATTTTAATAGTGATATTGAATTACTAAATTTAGATGATTTAATTAATTATGATATTAGTAATAATATTATTGAAAATTCTATTGAAGATTCTATTGAAAATAATTGTTGTATATTTGATGAATCATACAACTGTATTTATACAGTTCCTAGTCCTTTAATCGATATTTCTATGATACATATTGTTGATCAAGAAATTTCTACAAAAGATATATCATTTAATATAGACCATGAACCTGTTAAATATAGCACTAATACTCCAGAAGATAATTATTCAGAAATGTTACAGTCATTAGAAACAACAAATAAATCTACACAAAATATGACACTAGTTATATCTGAACCTAATAAAAATATAACAGCACTACAAAAACCTAATTTTTGTACGATTCTTTAAACTATAATTTCATTTGTTTGTGGTTCAATATTTATGAATCGTGAAATTACATTAGAGAGAAATTTATGATATTTATTAATATTATCTCTTTTATTATATCCAACACTTAATCTACTATAGTGCATTATATCTCTCCACGGATTATTAATAATATCTGAATGACCATAATCTTTAACTGTCATAATAGTTACTTTATCTTTATTTATATCTATATCATCCAATTCTACTTTAAAAAAAGGTATAAATGGTATAAATGGAGGAATATAACTCCATTTGTAAGATTTAGCAGCATTTATTATTAATATTTTATTTAAATAATCTAAATTCTTTGCATTAGGCCAATATGGTGTTTTTACTGGATCTAATAAAATTAGATTATCAATATTTTCATTACAATTATTTATTGCTCTAACACATCCTGATGAATGCCCTACCAAATTTATACTACTATATTTTTCTTTTAAATTATTAAAAAATAAATCTTTTTTATTATTGCATCTAAAAGGAATTTTATAAATATCAATATCATCTATATTTGATAAAAAATCTGAATATAATTGACTAGATATAAGATTACTACCACCTGTATAAAATACTATACATGGATGTGTATATGCTAATGTAAGTTTAAGTAACAAAAATATTATCTTCATAAATTAATAATA
>MDTB01212199.1_pt1 | contig 16819 bp, 18 predicted proteins | sample 811161 | NCBI WGS metagenome assembly MDTB01 (sample SAMN05326650, study PRJNA326480) | marine metagenome | isolation source: seawater | place: Mediterranean Sea | collected 2009
TTTGATATACTCGGAGCTATACAATTCACCCTTATGTTTGGCGCAAACTCAGCAGCTAAAGATACGGTCAATCCCTCAATTGCTCCTTTAGCAGATGATACGATACTGTGATTAGTGAAACCTCTTCTAACGGCTACAGTGGAAAATAAAACTATTGAACCTTTGTTTTGTTTTAAACTATCTGAAGCATGTCTAATAACTTCTGTTGCTGATATCAAATTTAGATTAAATGATTGCATGTAATCACTTTTTTTTGTCATTTTAATTGGTTTCAAATCTATTGAACCAACACAATAGGCTAAACCATTAATTTGGGTTTCTCCTAAATCGCTAAAAATCTTATTTGAAAAGTCCTCCTCCAAAACATCACAAGTTGTAAAAGTAGAGTTTAGCTCTGAAGCAAGAGCAGATAGACTTGATTCGTCTCTACCTACTAGATGCACCTCACCTCCTTCAGCTATTATTTTTTTTGCTAAAGAAGATCCAATTGAGCCAGTAGCTCCTATAATTAATTTTTTCATTAAGCTTATTTAACACTATTTTTTGAAATGAATAGGCAAATAATGACGCGTTTATTTCCTCTAAAAGATATATAATTTAAGCTATATGAGGCTTTTTATTATTCTAGGAAACCAGCTTTTTAACCCAAACTATTTAAAAAACTTTAAAGATCATATTTTTTATATGGCCGAAGATTATGAACTTTGTACATATGAAAAACATCACAAGCTTAAAATATTACTTTTTTTATCATCCATGAGATCGTTTAGGGATGAACTTAAATCAAAAAATTTTAAGATAATTTATGAAGATATAAATTCAAATTTTAAAACTTCTTACGGAAAAAAACTAGAAAAGGTAATTAAAAATAAAAAGATTAAAGAAGTAAGTTTTTTTGAAATTGAAGATAAACCATTTGAAAAGAAAATTATTTCGTTGCTTAAAAATATGAATATTAAAGTCAATCAAATTAAAACTCCAATGTTTTTGACAACAAGAAAAGAATTTAAGGAATATCTCGCTAAATCAAAAAAGCCTTTTATGGCTAATTTTTATAAATCAATAAGAACAAAATTAAACATCTTAATGAATAGTGACGGAAAACCAAAAGGTAGTAAATGGAGTTTTGATGAAGATAATCGTAAAAAACTTCCTAAAGACATTAAGATACCAGCGGTACTTAAACTCAAAGTAACAAATCATACCGATCAGTTAAAAAAATTTATCGAACTAAATTTTAAAGATCACCCTGGAAATACAGAAAATTTTTGGTTTCCCACAACCAGATCAGACGCTCAAAAACAACTTGATGATTTTCTTAGAGAAAGAATAAAATTATTTGGTGACTATGAAGATGCTGTTAGTTATAAATCAAATACAATGTTTCATAGTGCTCTAAGTCCACTAATAAATTTAGGTCTTATAACTCCAGATGAAATTTTAATTAAATTAAAAAAGATAGAAAATAAAGTTCCGATAAATTCATTTGAAGGCTACGTAAGACAAATTATTGGTTGGAGAGAATTCATGAGAGGTATATATCAAAATTTCGACTCTCAAATGGATAAATCAAATTTTTTTAATCATAAACGGAAACTGAAGAAATCTTGGTACAATGGAAGTACTGGTTTAGACCCGCTTGATTTTTCAATTAAAAATGCTGAACGTTTTGGATGGTCTCATCACATAGAAAGATTAATGATTCTCTCTAATATTATGAATCTTTGTGAAATACATCCAAAACAAGTTTACAAATGGTTCATGGAAATGTTTGTTGACTCATCCGATTGGGTGATGTCTCCAAATGTTTATGGTATGGGTTTATTTAGTGATGGAGGAATTTTTGCTACTAAACCTTATATTTGTGGTTCCAGCTATTTTTTAAAGATGATGCATTTTAAAAAAGGTACTTGGTGTGATGTCATGGATGGACTTTATTGGAAATTTATTGACAAAAATAAAAAATTCTTTTTAAAAAATCCCAGGCTGGCAATGATGGTAAGAGTTTTAGAAAAAATGAACAAAGAAAGAAAAATAAGAATTTTTAAAGCTGCAAACAAGTTTATAAAAGAAAATACAAATGGTTAAAGTTTTTTTCAACAACTCATGTAATATTTGTAGAGCTGAAATTAGCCATTATAAAAAATACAGTGATAATAGTGTTGAGTGGATTGATGTTACTAATAACGAGGAAGCTCAAAAGATCACTTCAAAATCATACAAAGAGCTTTTAAGAAGAATGCATGTTATCCAAGATGGTAAAGTAATTGATGGAGCAGAGTCTTTTTTAATAATTTGGAAAAATGTTCCAAAGTATAATTTTTTATATAAGATATTTAAAATCAAACCTTTTTTTTTTTTTGTTAAATATTTTTTACGAAATTGCGGCTTACTTTCTTTTTATAAAGAACAAACATCTATTAGATAATGAAAAAAACTAATTTACTTAAAAAGAATTGTGTGGGTTGCAGTAAGCCTTTCACATGGAGAAAAAAATGGAGATTAAATTGGGAAAAGGTAAAATATTGCTCTAAAAAGTGTTCAAGATCTAATTCAATTTAAAAGTTGATAGTATTATCGGTATATTCGACTTAAAATTAAAATACCCTTTATTTGAGAATTTCCAACAAAATTCATCTTCTTTTCTTTTAATAAAATTTACATTTAGATTATTTTCTTTTATCAATTTTTTGAAAAAAGAAAAATTTTCCCCGACACAAGGATAGATAACATCAAATGATCTGAAGGTTTTTGTAAATTTTGTTAAACTTTTTCCATCAAGTAATTCTGCGTCATATTTAATTTCATTTAATCTAGAATTAATAACATTTTTTTTATAATCCATTACTTTAGTAGATAGTTTAATTGATCTATTTTCATTGCCTAACAAAACAAAATAAATTTTTTTGTAATTTTTATGTTCAAGAAAATCAGCAAACATTTCATTCTCAAAAATAATCAGATAATCATTTAAATCTTCATTTTTGCTAGTTTGAACAGGGGAAATTTTATATTCTCTTTTATCAATTATTGGTAAAGCAGCCTCGTTTAGCTTAATATTTTTATATTTGTTGTTTGTAAATTTACTTATATTCCAAGACTGGGCTAGGTAATTTTTACCTTTTGTTTGTATTCCTGCAACCCACCTCCAACTTAAAGTATTTGATGCTGCGTCTCCATCATATAAGTGTTTCATAAAAAATTCTGCTCCTTTTTGCCATGGCAATCTAAGCGTAAATATCCAAATACTAGCAAATAACATTCTAGTATGATTATGAAGGTAATTAAAATTTTTTAGTTCTTTTACCCAATCATTAAAACATTCAATTTCTGTTTCACTATTAACAGCTTTCAAATAATCATTGTCTTCTTTAATTGTATGAAGATCTTCTATAAAATCGGTCCAAACTTTTGGTCTCAATTCAAGCCAACCTTTCCAGTAAACTCTCCAAAATATTTCTTGAATAAATTTATCTACTTTTTGAAAAGGATGTTTTTTTAAAACAAGTTTTGCAGCTTCGTACTCTGTAATTAATCTATGGGTTATATAAGGTGACAAACAAGAAACATTACTTCTGTTAGTAACACCTAAGTCAAAATTCCTTTTTGCATTATATTGTGAAATATTACTTTCTATATATTCATTAAGTTTATCTAATGCTTCTGCTCTGGAAGTTATAAAATGCATCAATCTTCGTCATCCCTCCAATTATCGATATATAATTTCCAACAAGCAAAAGTTACACAAATTATTCCAACACAAAAACCTAGAAGCACTCCATTTTCTCTACCTAAATAAATTGAACCGTAGTGGGAACTTAGAATTGGTGGAAAAACCAAAATGCATCCTACGATTATATAACGATATATGAACGGCGGTCTTTTCAAATTGTGTTTCCTTGATCAAATGGTATGGAAACAGCAGATGTAAACCAGCACTTTTTACAATTGTCATCACTGCCCTTCTGGACATGCCATTCATAAATAAATAGTTTTTTATTTTCTGACAAAATTTCAATCCTATAAACATAAGTATTAGGGCTGTTGGTAATTAATTTAATTTTATGTGAAGAGTGATTAATAAGGTATTTATACTGTTCTCCATAGATCATAATTCTAAATCTATCAAAAGGTCCTGTAACTCTCTTATTGTCAGGATGAGCAAACAGCCAAGTTTGTCTAATACCTTTGTCCTGAGAGTCATTATTTTTTAATGCTTCAAGCTGAATTTTGACTACATCATATGGATCCAATTTTTTATTTGGTTTTATAAGTTCTGCATTAGCTTGCGCTGAGACAAAAAAAATAATTATAAATATTAATATTTTCTTTAGTTCCATATTTTATTTAAAACTTCTTCTCTTTGACAAGCTTTTTTATAAGCAAGATATTTTAAAAAGTTTTTTTGATAATAATCTTGATGATAGTCTTCTGCACTATAAAATTTTTCAAATTCCCATAATTGTGTGTAAACTTTAGCTTTAAATTTTGTTTCAATATCTTTTATAGATTTTTCAACAATTTTTTTCTGGAAATTGCCCTCATAAAAAATAACTGACCTATAACTTTTACCTTTATCGCAAAATTGACCATATTGGTCAAATGGATCAATATTCTTCCAAAAAATACTAAGCAGTTCTTCAAATGATACTTTGTTAATATCATAAGTGATTTCTACGGTCTCCACATGACCGGTGTCTTTATAGATTACGTCCTGATAAGTTGGGTTTTTAAGTGTTCCTCCTGAGTATCCAGATATTGATTTAATAACACCATCAATTTTGTCAAAAGATTCCTCCATACACCAAAAACACCCGCCAGCAAAATACACTTTTTTAAAATTCTTATCTTCAGCAAAAACATTATTTTGAATAAATAAATATGTTAAACAATAAATGATAAAAAATACCTTTTTTTTCATATCTATACTCTAGGATAGATTTTACTTATTAAAAGGTGTATCTTGTCCTACATGGAACAATTGCGGGATAACATTTGCGAAGAGTGTAAAAATGAAGATGAAAGTGTAAAAACTAATCATATTATTACAGGATTTAAAATTTGTGATAGTTGTAAATTATCTAAAACAATATTTCCTGCTTAAATTCCTTTAAATAAAATAATTACTAAAAATAGAAAGAAAGCTTGGAACAACCAAGCAATAACAACAACTCCAAATGCCTTCAACAAACTCTCATAATCTAATGCTGATTTTACAGCTACTACCATACAAGCTAACATCCAAAAGGCAGAGCCTATAAAAGTTACAGTCATTAAATCAGGAGTTACGCCAAAAACTCTTATTAAACCTGGTGCGCTTGAGAACCCTATTGTTCTCAATAATTCTCCATGATTACTTTTAGTTTTTGGCCCACCAAATAATTTTACTCCTACAAAATAAATTACATAAGCCCACACATACCAGCTCAACAAAGATAAAATTGGAGCGACCAAAAAATTAGTGGCGCCCATCTGTAAAGCGCCTACTCCAGCTGCCAAACTTGAAAGCACTACTACTATTCCAGCTTGAATAGTCGCTGTCTTATCTTTTTCTACTTCTTCGTATAGATCTATGTCTATTTTTATCGCTCTGAATATTCTGCTAATAAATAAATTTATCATTATGTTTTAAAGTTATTTAAGATTTTTAATATTTTTTCATGTAATTTTCTATTAGAAGATGCAACAATATTTCCACCTTTTTCAGCAGAATTGCCTTTCCAATTACTTACACAACCTCCAGCATTCTTAATGATGGGTATTAATGGCATAATATCGAAAGATTTTAAGTTGGTTTCTATGACAGCATCTATCTTTCCTTCGGCTAGTAAACAATAACTTAAAGCATCGAAACTGACTGGTCTAAAAGATTGTCCAAGTTTTTTAATTATTTTAAATTTATTCTTATTATTAATATATCCGTGAAAATTACCTATGACTTTAATTTTTTTAAGATTGTATTTTTTAGAACAATTTATAATGAATCTTTTTTTATCCTTAAATAAATAAGTTCTTTTTTTATCACTGATATAATATTTATTTAGTTCAGGAAAGTTTGCTAAACCCACAATTGACTCTTTTTTATACATTAATCCTATTAAATTAGACCACGTAGGCACACCAATTACAAAAGCTTTAGTGCCGTCTATAGGATCAATTAACCAGTTATAATTATTTGTAGAATTTTTATCTTTAAATTCTTCGCCTATGATTCCATGTTTAGGGAATGATCTAATTATTAGAGATCTTATAAGTTTTTCAAAAGATTTATCAAAATTTGTAACCGGATTAAAAATGTTTAGATTTTTAGACTTATTGTTTATTACCAAAGAGGTTCTTGATTTTTTAATAAAAAATCTATTAAGCTTTTTGGGCAATGCCTTAAGAAAAATAAATGGTTTTTTTATTTCCATAACAGTATATAACTCAACTTGAAGAAAAACTCATATGAAATTACCAAAAAAATACAATACTATTGCTTCTGGAATTTCAGCAGCTATAGTAATTACCGTTCTTGCATTTTTAACTTTAGAAACTAATTCGGGTATCTGGTTAATGTTTTCCTTTGGGGCGAGTGTTTTTCTCGTTTTCGTCTTATACGATTTAGACACTGCTCAACCAAAAAACATATTTTTTGGTCATTTAATTTCAATGCTTGTAGGAATTATTTTTAATGAAACTATTGGAATGTCATTTCTTAGTTTAGGTTTATCTGTTGGGGTTGCGGTAATACTAATGGTTCACTTTAAAGTTATGCATCCTCCAGCGGCCTCCAATCCTCTAGTAGCTTTATTCATGGACTTATCCTTTGATTATTTATTGTTCCCTGTTATTACAGGAACCATAATAATAATTGTATTATCTATAACGATTAATAGATTCATTCTTAAAAGAAATTATCCGAAAAATAATTTTAATTTAATAAAAAAATTGAAAAATTAAGTATTAAGGCGTAGCTTGACCAAGCTAGGTAGGGTAGAAATAAATAAAAACTAATTCTATTTTCATAGAAATAAAGCTTCATAAGAATAATAATAAAAATTAAAATTATTATTAAGTCTATTAATGCTAGCCCTATAAAATGAAATCCAAAAAAAATTACGCTCCAAATAGCGTTAAAAAATAGATGCAAAAAATAAAGGAGTAGAAGTTTATTATTGAAATTTTTATTCCAACAACTCCAGGCAGCTAAAGACATTAATATATATAACGTTGTCCAAATTGGACCAAATACCCAGCCGGGAGGATTAAAGCTAGGTAATATAATTTGTGAATACCAAGGTTCTTTAAATGCTGAGGTAGTAAATCCACCAATTCCAGAAGCAAAAAAAGTAACTATTAATATTAAGATTAAAGATAAATATTTATTCTTGGTCATTAAATAATATATAACTAATTAATGTCGAAAAATCAGAAAAAAATTTGGATCACTGGTGCTAGTAGCGGTATAGGAAAAGCTGTAGCTGAAAAGTTTGCTAAAGAGGGTTGGTTAGTTGCTGTATCAGCTAGAAGAAAGGAAATTTTAGATGAGATGGCTAACCAACAAAATATATTTTCTTACCCTCTTGATGTAACTAATAAAGAACAAGTAAATGAGGTCTTTAAAAAGATTATAAAAGATTTCGGAGATATTAACTTATGTATTTTTTCAAGTGGAACTTATGATCCTAAAAACGAAAAGACTATTGATATAGAAAAAATAACAAACGTAATAAATGTTAATTTTTTAGGAGTAGTTAATTGTGTTAAAGCAATTGAGAATTATTTTAAGAAAAAAAAAAGCTGGACAAATTTCAATTGTTTCGTCTATCGCTGGTTATAGAGGATTACCAAATTCAAGTGGGTACGGTCCATCCAAAGCTGCTTTAACAAATTTTACTGAAAGTATTTATTTTGATTTTAAAAAATTTAATGTCAATGTTTCATTGATATCACCTGGGTTTATTAAAACACCTCTTACTGACAAAAACGAATTCTCAATGCCTTTTCTTGAAACCCCAAAATTTGCTGCAAAAAAAATTTACGACGGTTTAAAGAAAAATAATTCTTTTGAGATACATTTTCCTAAACCTCTAACATTGTTGCTTAAATTTTTTAGAATTCTTCCTTATAAAGTATATCTTTTTTTAATTGATAAAAGCGTTAAAAGATAATTAATCTAAAAACTCTTGAATTCTCTCTAGTGTAGTTTTTTTTGGGCCATCATATTTAATTGAATATGAATTTGTTTTTGTTAACACTTCAACTCCTTTAGTAAAAATAAATATAAAAAAAACTAAAAAGAAAACAGCAAATATTTTTGCTGGATTGTAATTGCCTGTTTCAAATACACTTCTTTGTTCTTTTTTTGCTTTATGAAAAAACTTGAAAGTAATATAAACTGCAATAATTAGTCCTATATGAGCCATTACTACCCCAGCCCAACCCCAGATGAAAGTAGTTAAACTAAAAACATACAAACTAAAAACAGTAGACCATATAAAAGATAAGACTATTAATATTTGCAATCGCACTGTTTTTGGCAAACTTCTTAAATCAGATTTAGAGTCATCAAACATGATATTTGCACTTTCTACCATCCAATTTTTTAGTCTATTTATCATAAATTTATAATTATTTTTTTACAAACATTACAGTCAACTCAGCTACTTTAAAACCAAATTTTTTCATAGTTGCTCTATTTATTGCTACACTGTTATTTTGTTTAAATATCCAATCATCAAATTTAATTTTAATTTCCTTACCTTTAATTGGAACTAACAAAACATATTCAAATTTAAATGCAGGACCATATGAATACCCCTTTGCAGTACCCACTACATCTCCAGCTGTTCCTGTGTAAGAATGATCATTAATTTTATCTATTTTCCATTGTCTTTTTTGAACTTCACCATCCGACCAATCAAACTTTTCATCAAGAATTAATTGTTTTCCATCCCACTTGCCGTTTAGCTCAGCTGAAAATTGTCTTATTACTTTACCTGTTCTGTTTTGCAAAATACCCCACGCCTTTACGTTTCCAGACAAAAAGTCTTCAATGACTAATCTTGGTTCTTGATCTTTAAAATCTGTTGGTTTCATATTGTTAGCGCATCCAGTTAATAAAAAAATTAAAGTTATACTAAGTATCCTATGCATTGCGTCTATCTATTAGACATAGAAAATTGAATCAAGTCTATATTTTTTGCTTTAAATCCAGCTTCGCAGTAAGATAGATAGAATTCCCACATTCTTTTGAAATAATCATCAAATCCAAGAGGAGAAATATTGTCCCATGTTTTTAAAAAATTATTTTTCCATATTTTAAGAGTTTTAGCATAATCGCTAGAATAAGAGTTGATTTCATCTAATTTCAATTGATTTGCGTCAAGGATACTATTTATATGATTTAATGATGGTAAGAATCCTCCAGGGAAAATATATTTTTGGATAAAATCTTCGTTATTTCTATATCGATCATACAAATCATCTCTAATTGTAATCCCCTGAATTGCTGCAATTCCTCCAGAATTCAATGAGTCTTTAATTTTTTTAAAGTATTGATTTAAATACTTTTCCCCCACTGCTTCAATCATTTCTATTGAGGCAACCTTATCGTATTTTCCTTTAAGGTCCCTGTAATCTAAAAAAACTACATTAACTTTATTGTCTAAACCATTTTCTAATATCCTTTTTTTTGAATACTCAAATTGTTTTTTTGAAATAGTTATACAATCTATAAGCACATCATATTTTTTTGCCAGAAACTCTGAAAAGCCTCCCCAACCACATCCGATTTCTAATACCTTGTCTCCGTCTTTGATTTGAAGAAGATTGATAAGTTTTTGATACTTATTTTTTTGCGCAGTTTCTAAATTATTATTTTGATTGTCAAAAACTGCGCTTGAATACGTCAGTGTTTTATCCAACCATTTAGAAAAGAAATCATTACCTAAATCATAATGTTTTGAAATATATTTTAGACTTTTAGATTTTGTATTTGAAAAAAATATTTTTCTAAAAAGATTTTTAGCTATTTGTAATTTTAAACTTCCAGAAAATTTATAAACTAAATTTATATTTCTTGCAGTTATTTCAATTAAGTCTGTTAAATTAGTTGTATAGAAATCTTTTTGCATATGCGCTTCACCCAAAGCTGAGCTCCCGCCAAGCATTATATTGGTATAAAATTTAGGATTATTAATTTTTATATTTGCCGAGAGTGCGCATTCGAGATCTCCGAAATGGAAGACTTTACCATCATAATTAATTAATTTTAAATTACCGTTTTTAATCAATTTTAATTTACTAACTACAAATTTTTCTGTTATTTTAGAGACACTCATTAGTTTTCAAAACTTAAATTATTTTTTACTTTTTTGTTTCTAGATCGGTATATGGCTCCTTTTTTCCATAATATAAATGCTTCAAAATGTATCGCAGTTATTATCTTTAAAGTCATTAGAGGATATCTTAAAAAATTACTGAATAATTGTTTAAAATTAAATTTTTTCCTCTCACCGGTTTGAACTGCAGTTAAAACTAGCCCTTCTTTATCTGTTTGTTTTATTGAGACGAATAGTTTTTTTTCAGGCTTACGTAATTTGAAGCTATAAAATGTATTCATATCCATAAAAGGAGAGACATAAAATTTTTTTTTACAACTTTGTTCTAATTTTTCACTTTTACTCAATTTAAATATATAAGTATGTTGCTCGTTAAATGTATTTTTAACTTCATAGAAAATAGCTTTGAGAGACTTATTTTCATAACAATAAAAAATACTTAAAGGATTAAAAACAAAACCAAATATTCTTGGATAACAAAGTAATTTAACTTTATTAATTCTTAAATTTGTTTTATTTTTTTTTTAACTTATTTAATACCCATTTTTTTAATGACTCGCCATTTCTTTCCCCGTGGTCTTTATTATAAAAACTAAAAAGATTAAATTTATTGAAAGAAAAAATAGCATTATTTTGATCTAATTTTTTTATCTCATCTAAATCTATTAGCATGGAAAAAGTATTGTACTTTAAAAAATGTTTTACTGGCTTAAATCTAGTGTGTGTAACTACACCATTATAAATACAAGAATTCATATTTTTTCGAAATTTTGCGTCATGTCGATAGCTGATTTTAATCCATCTTCATGAAAACCGTTACCAAAATAACTGCCACAAAACCAGGTTCTTTTTTTGCCTTGAATTAAATTTAAATCTTTTTGAAGCTTTGTGTTTTCAGTGTTTAAATAAGGGTGAGTAAAATTTACTTTTTTTATAATTGATTCATCGCTAATCTTATAAATTGGATTTAAAGTTAAAAAATAATTTTTATCAGTTTGCAAATTCTGAAGTTTGTTCAGCCAGTAGGTTATACATTTTTTATCTCCATCAGAAATTGAGTTCCAGCTCGACCAGGCTCTTTTTCTTTTTGGCATTAATCTTTCATCAGAGTGTAATATTGCTTTATTTTGTACATAATGAAATTTACTTAATATACTTTTTTCTTGTTCTGTTGGATTGTCTAATATGTTTAAGGTTTGATCTGCGTGAGAGGCCAATATTACATGATCGTAGTCTAAGTATTCATTTCCAATCATTACTCTAACGTTATCTTCGGTTCTAATTATTTTGCTAACTTTGTAATTTTTAAATATTTCTCCACTAATTTTGTCTGTAACTTTGTTAACGTAGGTTCTGCTTCTGCTAGAGACTGTGTACCATTGTGGTCTATTTCTAAGTTTGAATAAGCCGTGATTAGTAAAAAAATTTAAAAAGAATTTAAAAGGCATTTTTTTTGCTTTATTAAAAGGCATTGACCAAATAGCAGCCACCATTGGTATTAAATGATATTCTATAAAATATTTTGATAATTTTTTTTTATTTAAAAATGTTTCCAAAGTTTCATCTTTTAAATCATTTTTGAGTAATGTCGGTGCAGAATTATAAAAGAAAATAATTTCTTTAATCATATTTAAAAATTTAAAATCAAATAGATTAAATTTGTTAGCAAAAATTCCTCCCAGACCACTGCCACTATATTCAATATCGGTGTTTTGAATAGAAACGGAAAAAGACATATCACTTTTTTCATAAGGTACTTTTAGATCTTCAAAAAATTTAATTAAGTTTGGATAGGTTAACGCATTAAAGACTATAAAACCTAAATCTACTGGAACAACTTTATCTTTCTCTTTAATGTCAAAAGTGAAAGAGTGTCCTCCAAAGTGATCCTCTTTTTCAAATAAATCTACTTTAAATTTTTTCGATAAAAAATATGCTGATGATAATCCTGATATTCCTGAACCAACAACTGCAATTTTCATTTAAATAAATTATGCAGCTTCATCTTTATATTCGTCCATCGAAGGGCATGAACATATAAGATTTCTGTCACCATATACGTTGTCAACTCTTGCGACAGGTGCCCAATATTTATTATTTTTTACGTATTCATTAGGAAAAGCTGCTTCTTCTCTTGTGTACTTATGGTTCCATTCATTAGACGCTAATTCAATATAAGTGTGGGGCGCGTTTTTTAGTGGGTTGTCAATTTTATCAAATTCTAAAGACTCTACTCGGTTAATTTCTTTTTTAATTTGAATTAATGCATTACAAAATTTATCTATTTCCTCTAAATTTTCACTTTCTGTTGGCTCAATCATTATAGTTCCTGCAACTGGCCATGACATAGTAGGAGCATGATAACCAAAATCGATTAACCTCTTGGCCAAATCTTCTTCTGAAACTCCCGAACTAATTTTGATTGGTCTAATATCAATAATACATTCGTGAGCAACATTTCCATTTTTGCCAGTGTATAAAACTTTATAATCTTTAGATAATTTCTTTGAAATATAATTTGCATTTAAAATTGAAACTTGAGAGGCCTTTTTTAACCCTTCTGCACCCATCATTTTAATATACATCCAAGAAATTGGAAGAATACTTGAGCTTCCCCAGGGGGCTGCTGATACTGCTCCCATTCCATTTTTTGGTCCGGACTCTTTAATTATTTCATGCCGTGGTAAAAAATCAGCTAAGTGTTTAGCACAAGCTATTGGTCCCATGCCCGGTCCACCACCACCATGGGGTATACAAAATGTTTTATGCAAATTAATATGACAGACATCTGGCCCAAATTTCCCTGGTTTAGCGATCCCCACTAGAGCGTTTAAATTAGCTCCATCCATATAGACCTGCCCACCTTGTTTGTGAATAACATCACAAATTTCAATTATCTTCTCCTCAAAAACGCCATGTGTTGAAGGATACGTAACCATTAGGGCTGCTAAATCTTTGGAATATTTTTCGGCTTTATTTTTAAGATCAATTATATCTACATTTCCGTCTTCGTCACAATTAATTACTACTACTTTCATTCCACACATCTGGGCGCTAGCAGGGTTTGTGCCATGCGCTGAGTTTGGAATTAAACATACATTTCTATTTTCTTGATTATTGCTTTTATGAAACTTCCTAATCGTCATCAAGCCAGCATATTCGCCCTGGGCTCCAGAATTTGGTTGCAATGAAACAGCATCAAACCCTGTGATTTCTTTTAAATCATTTGTCAGATCATTAAAAAGAATCTTGTAACCATCCATTTGATTTATAGGCACAAAAGGATGCGGCAATGAAAATTCTTTCCAAGTTATAGGCATTAGTTCAGCTGTTGCATTAAGCTTCATTGTACATGATCCCAAAGCAATCATTGATCTATTAAGAGCAATATCACAATCTTCCAGTTTCTTTAAATATCTTAGCATTTCAGTTTCAGAATGATACTTATTGAAAACTGGATGAGTTAAGAATTTAGATGTTCTTAACATATTTTTTGGAAGATTATTTAGTTCTACTTTAGCATCTTGTTTAATAGTATTAGAAATTCCAAATATCTTCAATAATATGTTCACATCATGAAGTTTTTTTGCTTCATCAAATGCTACTGATAGATTTTCCTCGTCGACTTTTCTTAGATTAATCTTTTCATTTAATGCAGCCTGATAAATTGAACTTGTCTTATCATTTGTTTTAATTGTAACAGTATCAAAAAAATGGTCTGATAAAATTTGATAGCCACCTCTTTTAATTTCATCTGCAAATATTTTTGCTAGTTTAGAAGTTCTATTAGCTATTTGAAGTATTCCTCTTGGTCCATGGTAAATTGCAAAAGCAGCAGAAATTATTGCTAGTAATGCTTGAGCAGTACAGATGTTGCTTGTAGCTTTATCTCTTCTAATATGTTGTTCTCTGGTTTGTAAAGAGAGCCTGTATGCTTTTTTTCCATGACGGTCTTTTGAAACACCTATAATTCTTCCAGGCATTGATCTTTTAAATTCTTCTTTAGTCGCGAAAAAAGCTGCGTGAGGGCCTCCATATCCCATTGGTATGCCAAATCTTTGAGCGCTACCTACTGCGATGTCAGCTCCAAGCTCAGAGGGTGTTTTTAGCTTAGTCAACGCTAGTAGGTCACAAACTAAAATAGCTTTTCCACCTTTTTTGTGAATTTGACTTATGCTTTCACTTGGATCTGTAATTTCACCTAGAGTGCTTGGGTAAGATAAAACTCCACAGATAATATCTTCATTAATTTTTGTAAGCTCTCTATTTTCATCGCCAATAATCAATTCTAAATCAAAAGGATCTGTTCTAGTTTTAATTAGATCTATAGTCTGTGAATTGCAATTACTTGAAATAAATATTTTGTTTGAATTTTTTGTATCTAATCTTTGAGATAAACCTACAGCCTCTGCTGTTGCTGTGGCTTCATCTAATAATGAGGCATTAGCAATATCCATCCCGGTAAGATCAATTATTATTTGTTGAAAATTCAAAAGCATTTCAAGACGTCCTTGGGCTACCTCAGGCTGATAAGGTGTGTAGGAAGTATACCATCCTGGATTTTCCAAAATATTTCTTAAAATTACATTAGGTGTGATTGAGTTATAATATCCCATGCCAATAAAATTTCTAAAAATTTTGTTTTTTTTAGAAATAGATTTTAGTTTTTTTAAAGCATCGTTTTCAGATAATGGTGCATCTATTTTGAGATCATCTTTTAATAAAATTTTTTCCGGAACAGTGTTTATCATCAAGTCATCAAGCGAATTATATCCAACATACTGCAACATTTTTGTTTGGTCATGATCCGAAGGACCAATATGTCTTTTTATGAATTCTTTTGAATTATCGTCGATCATTTAATTTGGATTCTCCTGACAAAATTTGTCGTATTCATCTTTTGACATTAAGGAGTCGAACTCTTCTTTATCTTTGATCTTTAATTTAAAAAACCAACTCGCTCCCTCAGGATCTGCATTAATGCTGCTTGGGTCATCTACTATAGATTTATTTCCTTCGGTGATCTCTCCAGAGATAGGAGAATATACATCACTAGCGGCTTTGGTTGACTCAACAACAGCCGCTTGGCCTTCTTTTTCTACTGATTTTCCTGCATCTGGTACTTCAGCAAAAACTACATCTCCGAGCAATTCAGTAGCATGTTTCGTGATACCAACTGTGGCTACGTCACCCTCTAGTGAAACCCATTCATGTTTCTTTGAAAATTTTTTTTCACTCATTTTTACCCCTTTTTTTATTTAACATAACTCTTTTTATAAAATGGAAGTTCCGAAACTTTGCCTCCATATTTTTTTCCTCTTACTTCAAGCTTTATAGATGTTCCAACTTTAGCGAAGTTTGACTTTACATATCCCATCGCAACTGGTGCGTTTACACTTGGGCCAAAAGTTCCACTTGTAACGAAACCTATCTCACTATTATCATTTGAATAAATTTTTGTATTTTCTCTAGCTATAACTTTGCCCTCAGGCTTAATGCCTACCCTAATTTTTTCACTACCATTAATTAATAAATTTTTAATCTTTTCCCATCCATTAAAACCTCCTATATCTTTTCTTTTTTTTGCAATAGCCCATTTTAAGTTTGCCTCAATAGGATTTATCTTCTCATTTAAATCATGTCCATATAAACAAAGACCCGCCTCTAATCTAAGTGTGTCTCTAGCACCCAAGCCTATTGGTTTAACCTCGTTTGAAATTAAAAAATTAATTAATTTTTCTACTTTTTTATTAGAGATAGAAATTTCAAATCCGTCTTCACCTGTATAACCTGATCTTGTTATATATAAATTTTCATTATCATAACTAAAGTTGTTCCCAGTCATAAATTTTAAATTAGAAACGCCAGGTATCAAATTTTCTAAAATTTCAACAGACTTAGGTCCTTGTAGAGCTATTAAAGATAGATTGTTATTTAAAAGATACTTATGATTTTTTCCTAAAAATCTTGAAATTTGTTTAATATCATTTTCCTTACAAGCAGCATTTAAAATTATAAAAAATCCCTCTCCAGTTTTTGTTACAATTAAATCATCAATTATTCCTCCTTCATTATTAAGTAAAAAAGAGTATTTCGAGTGGTTAATTTTTAAAGATTTTAAATCTGCAGGAATAATTTTTTCTAAAGCTTCTGTTAGTGTTTCATCACCTTCTAAAAAAAATTGCCCCATATGAGAAACATCAAAAAACCCAGCATACGTTCTTGTAGAGATGTGTTCTTTTACAATTCCATCTTTGTACTGAATTGGCATTTCGTAGCCGGCGAAAGGAACAAACTTTGCCCCTAGGTTTTTATGAATATTATATAAAGCCGTTTTTTGTGTTTGCATAATAACTCCTCTAACTTGCCCAATCTGTCTTTTTACCTGAGAGATTTAATCCTTCGGTGAGGCTATAGCCTACTTTCCAGAGTTATTACGACAACGGTCCTTTTGCCTGAGAGTTTCTTGGGTAGTTGCTCCTTCGGCGCTAAAA
>MDTB01161274.1_pt1 | contig 16817 bp, 14 predicted proteins | sample 811161 | NCBI WGS metagenome assembly MDTB01 (sample SAMN05326650, study PRJNA326480) | marine metagenome | isolation source: seawater | place: Mediterranean Sea | collected 2009
AGAGCTAGGCTATGAGATTAATTGCCGGATGGGTGATCATATCACCCTTCGCCGCATGTTATTAGAGGCAGGGGCAAAATCTGATATTCGTGAATATGGATTTAATGCCATGCTTTCCCTGCGCCTGGAAAAAAGCTTTGGCATCTGGTCAGCTGAGTTCACGCAAGGCTATACCCCCGGCATGACGGGCATGGATCGCTGGATTGATTGGGATAAGGGTGATTTTGTTGGACGCGCGGCGGCGCTGGCAGAACGTGATCAAACACCACCACAGCAAAAATTGGTGACTTTAGAAATTGATGCTGATGATGCCGATGCCAGCGGCTATGAGCCGATCTGGTCTGGCGGTGAATTAGTGGGCTTTATCACATCAGGCGGATATGGCCATACCATTCAGAAATCGCTGGCCATGGGCTTGGTCAATGCTGATCTGGCGGTTGAAGGAGCCGAATTGACGACGCATATCGTGGGTGTTGAAAAAACCGCTAGAGTCATTGCGCCATCACCTTATGATCCGCAAGGAAAGGCCATGCGATGAGTAAGGATATCGCGCCTCTCGACAAACCTAAGCGGTTGGGCAGAAGCAAGCGGAATAAGGAACGCACCGCACAGCCTGCCCCGCCGCAACCGTTCGGCGCACTTGATAATCCTTTCCCGCCATTAAACGGGTTTGATGACAATATCATTGAGGAAATGCATCAGTCGGCGCTGAAGCTTCTTGAGCATGAAGGCATTAAAGTTCTGCATCCTGAAGCAAGGCGGCTCTATCAATCTGCTGGTGCGAGGGTTGATGAGAGTAGCGAAATGGTCTGGATTGGCAGGGATATCATTCTTTCCGCCCTCAAAACCGCCCCTAAAAGCTTCACCTTAAGAGGCGGCAATCGCGCTCGTGATGTCACGCTTGAATTGGGCAAATTGGTCTTTCAGCCGGGAGCGGCGGCACCCTATGCGACTGATCTGGAACGCGGGCGCCGCATTGGGTCTGAGCAAGATTTTCGTGAGCTGGTAAAACTGACTCAGTATTTTTCATGCTTTCATATGATGCCGCCCTTGGTTGAACCGCAAGATGTCACCCCTGAGCATCGGCATTATGCCATTATGGATGCGATGCTGACCGAAACCGATAAAGTGCCTTTCATTTATTCGCGCGGCTCACAGCAAATCGAAGACGGGTTTGAAATGATCCGACTGTTTCGTGATATCAGCATGGAGGCGTTTCATGCTGACCCTTGGTGCTATACCATTATCAATACCAATTCGCCGCGCATCCTTGATCTGCCCATGGCACAGGGATTGATTGATTTCGCCCGCGCCAGACAGATGAGCATTGTCACGCCATTTACCCTGATGGGAGCCATGGCACCGATTACCGTCGCCGGAGCAATGACGCTTTCTCACGCAGAAGCGATGGCAGCTATTGCGCTGGTTCAGATCACGCAACCCGGGGCACCTGTCTGTTACGGTACTTTCACCAGCAATGTTGATATGAGATCAGGGGCGCCTGCCTTTGGTACACCTGAACATTTCAGGGCCTCATTAGTGGCTGGACAATTAGCCCGAAAAACTGGTCTGCCTTGGCGCTGTGCATCAGGAAGCGCCGCTAATATCAATGATATCCAAGCCGCCAATGAAACCCAGTTTGGCTTATGGGGATGCTTGATGGCAGGGGCAACCATTGTTATCCATTCGGCAGGCTGGCTGGAGGGCGGCTTGGCGTTATCCTATGAAAAGCTGATCACCGATAGCGAAGTGCTGAAAATGGTGGAACATATGTGCAAACCTTTATCCATTAGCACCGATGATATGGGATATGACGCGATTGCCGCGATGCCTCCTGGCGGGCATTTTTTCGGATGTGATCACACAATGGCACGATACCAGACCGAGTTTTATCAGCATGTCGTGGCTGACCTGTCAAATTACGGCACTTGGAAAGACAATGGGAGTATTGATACCAATCATCGCGCCACCAAAATATGGAAAGATATCTTGCAGCAGCCTAACACGCTCAGCGATAATGACGTTCCGATAGCAAAATTGCGCCAGTTCATCACAACCCGAATGCATGAAGGCGGCGCACCGCCTGTGAGTTAATGGTAATCACCTTAAATAAAATGGACAAAATGAAAAGCATTTATGGATAGTTTACCGCCATCACATCAGCACCCTAATCACTCATCAGGGCGGCCGTCTAGTCGGCCATCCGGCCGGAAGGGCAACATAAAAGTTACCCGTGAAGATTGGATTAAGGCCGCGATTGAGCTGCTGATCACGAAAGGCATTGATCATGTCAAGATTCTCAATATCGGCAAAAAACTCAATGTCGCCCGCTCAAGTTTTTATGGATATTTCCAAGACCAAAATGATCTGCATAATGCTCTCTTGGAAGAATGGCATAACCGCAATACGATAAATCTGATTACGGAGGCAACGACGCCCTGCGCGACGATAACCGAGGCCGTGTTAAGAGTGTTTCGCTGTGCCGTTAATCCCACCCAATTTGATATCCCCCTGGATTTTGCTATCCGTGATTGGGCGCGAAAATCAGACAATATTGCAAGCCGCATCATTGCCTCCGACAAAGACCGTATTGCGGCGCTAACTCGGATGTTTGAGCATTATGGGTTTCCGCCCATGGAATCCGGAACGCGCGCCCGCGTCATCTATTTCATGCAGACCGGATATAATGACGCGGTGATCAAGGAAGATATGAAAAACCGGCTTATGCTGGTGCCGGATTATGTTCGTATTTTTACGGGAAAAGACGCAAGCAAAGAGGAATTGGATGCTTTTACCGCTTATGTGGTAAGTGTTTCTGCCTGAATGACCGAGACAGTAAGCGACATGGTGCGCGAGATGATGCGCGACATGGTGAATATGAAGGCAAGTCGCGTTTTCAAAAGATATATGTTGTTTTGACGATATTTAATGATAGCATCACTTTATTATATTCACATGATAAGTTTATTAGATGGATAACCCACAAAACATCTCTGACCCTTTGCTTCAGCCGTTTCAGATTGGCAATAAAACCATTAAAAATCGTATTTTCAGTACTGGCCACGCGCTCAGCCACGCCAATCATGGCCGCGCAACAGACACAACCTTGCGCTACCAAATGGAAAAAGCGAAAGGCGGTATTGGGCTGTCTTTTGTTGGGGGATCAGGCACTGTTTCCGCCGATACGGCACCAGTGTTTGATCAGCTCATCATAGATGATGAGATTATGCCATTTTTTAAGCAATTGTCTGATTTCTATCATGATCATGGTGCATTATTAATGACCCAGATCACCCATCTTGGTCGCCGCACGAACAGCAAGGCTGGCCAATGGTTGCCGATCATCTCTGCCTCAGCAAACCGTGAAGTCTTGCATCGCGGCTTCCCGCGAGAAATGGATGAAGAAGATATTATCCGCATTGTTGGCGATTTTGCGAGCGCCGCAAAGCGCTGTAAAGACAGCGGCCTTGATGGGCTTGAGATTATTGCATCAGGACATTTGATGGATCAATTCTGGTCACCTGTCACTAATCAGCGTATCGACAAATATGGGGGATCATTGGCCAACCGAATGCGCTTTAGCCGCATGGTCTTTGCCGCCATGCGTGAAGCTGCAGGCGATGACTTCCTGCTTGGCGTCAGGATGACCATGACCGAGCAGGATCATGATAAAAGCGGCTTGTCTGAGGCTGATAATATCAGCATAGCCAGCAAATTGCGTGATGATGGTGTGATTGATTTTCTTAATCTTGTATCTGGCCGCATTGATAGCTTGCCGAGGTTGACCAGTTATATGCCGGGCATGGCGGCGCCATTATCACCTTTCTTAGAGCAGGCTGGGCGGTTCAAACAAGACATTGATTTGCCAATCTTTCATGCTACGCGGATTAATGATTTATCAACCGCGCGTTATGCGATATCGGATCATTTGATTGATATGGTCGGAATGACACGCGGGCATATTGCTGACCCTTATATCGTTGCCAAACTGGAACGTGGTGATGAGGATCGTATCAGAACTTGTGTTGGCTCGACCTATTGCTCAAACTATGGCTATTGTATCCAGAACCCGGCAACGGCGCGCGAAGCCTCACTTCCGCATATTATAACCCCTAGTGATGACAGCGCTAAAACCGTGGTTATTATTGGCGGCGGCCCTGCCGGATTGGAAGCCGCGCGAGCCAGCGCCGAGCGCGGTCATAAGGTCATCTTGTTTGAGGCATCAAATCGTCTGGGTGGGCAGGTTAATCTGGCAAGCAAAGTTAATTGGCGCAAAGATTTGGGCAGTATTATTGATTGGCTTGAACGCGAATGTCAGCGCTTAGAGGTTGATATCCGCTGCAATCAGTTTGCTGATCAAGACATGATTATGGCTGAACAGCCCGATATTGTCTTTATGGCAACTGGCGGTTTGCCGCATACGGAATGGGTCGATGGAGATGCTAATATTCTAACGACATGGGATGTCATGTCAGGCATGGCGTCGCCAGAGGGCAATATCTTTATCCATGATCAAACCGGGCTTAATGTGGCTATGGCGGCGGCGGATTATCTGTCTGAGAAGGGCGTTCAGGTTACGCTCAATACGCAAGATGCCTATATCGGATATGATGCGATGCGGCTGGAAATGTCGCCTTTCATGAAGCGGTTTTATGAACGTGGAGTGATCATGCAGCCTGATCATGAACTTATTCGTGCCAATACATATCGAAACCAGGTCAAAGTGACGCTCCGCAATATGCATACCGCTGAGCTGACCGAGCATTACTATGATCATATCATTGTTGAGGCAGGGACTTTGCCGAATGATGAGCTGTTCTATGCCATGCGTGATCATTCGCTCAATAATGGCGTGATTGATCTTGATCGGATGGCATTAGGCGAACCGCAACCTGTTTTTGCCAATAATAATGCCAATAATAGTGCCAGTAATAGTCATGGTAACGACTATCATCTCTATCGGATTGGTGATGTTGTCGGCAGTCGGGATATCCATTGCGCCATGTTAGATGCGTTACGCATCTGTGCCAGAATATAGCCATATGGGAATCATCGCACGCATCCCCACTCTTTATCGCGCTATATTAGTCATTCTCTTTGGAATTTTTGCTTTCGATCTGATGGGGGTATTTGTCAGAATTCTTGGCGAGCAGTTTCCTATCTTACAAATTAGTGCGCTCCGCAATATATTTGGCGTAATTCCAGCATTGTTGTTTGTCATGGCATCAGGGTCAATTGCTGGCTTGCGGCGAATATGTACACCATATCAGATTGGGCTATGCGCGTTTCGCGGACTTTCGGTTATTTTTGCCCAGATTTGCTATTATACCGCGTTAAGTCATATCGCCTTTGCCACCGCAACAACACTGGCATTTGCTGGCCCTATGTTTATCACCGCCTTATCGGTTCCTGTGCTGGGGCATAGGGTTGGGTTCTGGCGCTGGTCGGCGGTTATTTTAGGATTTGTTGGGGTTGTCGTGATTATGCGGCCGGGCGCGGATGCGTTTGAGTATTATGCCATATTGCCTGTATTAGCGGCGGTTGGATATGCCATGGCTTCGGTCACGGTCAGGCTTTTCCCTAGTGATGTTGGCTCTAGTGAAATTCAGCTGGTGACGCAAATCTTTTCGCTGGTTTTCTCTGTCATTATACTCCTCGTCTTTGCTGATCCATTGCCTATTACCGGCAGCGCCGATTGGCTAAAATTTCTCATGGTTGGCATATGTGGCGGTATCGGCGTGTTATGCCTTGTCACGTCATACCGATTGGTAGAACCCGGGCAAATTGCCCCTTTTGAGTATTTAGGGATACCGATCTCATTCATTCTTGGTTATATATTTTTCAGCGAAGCGCCGTTTGATCAGCTGATCCCCGGCGTATTCTTAATCATAGGAGCAGGCTTGATCATTGTCTGGCGCGAAAGACATATCAACGCCAAAAAAGAAACTGGTGACGCCGATGCCAGCTAGCGTCGCGCTAATGCTAGCCAGTTTAATCCATCAGCCATATCACCTTTGCCTGACGGATTTTTTGGCCGGTATTCGGCACCAATAAACCCGTCATAGCCCTGATCATCCAGCCATTGATAGATCGGGCGATAATCAACATAACCTTCATCAGGCTCATGCCTGTCAGGGATGCCAGCGATTTGAATATGGCGTATCCATGGCATAGAAAACGCAAGCTCAGCCAAGATATCGCCGCCCATCTTGCCAACATGATAACAATCAAACATTAATCCAAGATTTGGCAGTGAAAGCGCCTCCAATACTTTCACCGCCTGGCGCACATCATTCAGAAAATAGCCCGGCACATCAATGGGGTTAATCGCCTCAATCAAAATGTCTAGCTCATAGGGGCGTGCCATATTGGCAGCATATGTCAGCATATGATGAAATTGCTGTCTGCTCTGATCATCTGATGCGGCTTTACCAGCCATAACATGCACGGCTTTTGCTCCAATCTGATGGGCATAAGTGATCGCATCCCTAATGCCTTGTTCAGCGTCAGCTTGTCTTTCGGGAAGCGCAGCAAAGCCAAACTCAGCCGCCATATTGCCGGCGGGGGTATTTAACGCCAGCATAGGAAGCCCGGTTGCCGCCAATGCCTCAACAATTTGATCCGCCGCATAAGCATAAGGCCAATGGCATTCTACCGCATCAAAGCCTGCCTGATATGCCGCATGAATAGCATCTGGCAGATCAATATCTGTCCATAAAAACCCTAGATTTGCCGAAAACTGCGGCATAACACCCTCACCTGTTTGATTAGTGAAAATCATATTGCCTGTTTGGATTGAACAGGTAAAGTAGTGTCCATGGACTAATTAAGGATAATGATGATGTCACGCATAGTATATGTTAATGGAAATTATCTGCCTGAAGCTGAGGCCACTGTATCTGTGTTTGATCGCGGCTTTGTCATGGCGGACGCTATTTATGAGGTTACGTCCGTTATTGATGGCAAAATACTTGAGTTTGATGGCCATATGGCACGCATGCAACGCTCATTAGATGAGCTGAATATCACTTACAAGGTTGATTATGATGACATGCTCGCTATCCATAGGGAGATGATCAGTCGCAACAATTTGGCGGCAGGCGGGATTTATATTCAGATATCACGCGGCAATCCCGGGGATAGAGATTTTCTTTTTCCGGATGGTGATGCCATAACCCCAACAATTGTTCTGTTCACTCAAGAAAAGCCAGACCCACGTATTGATGACAGCAAGCTAACAGGCTGGCATGTCATGACTATGGAAGATTTGCGTTGGCATCGGCGTGATATTAAAACCGTTCAGCTATTATGGCCGTCGCTTGCCAAGACCGCCGCTGTTCGGGCTGGCTTTGATGACACATGGATGGTTGAAAACGGCACGATTACTGAGGGGACATCTAATAATGCCTATATCATTAAGGATAACGTCATCATAACGCGGCAATTATCACATGATATTTTGCATGGGATCACCCGTGCCTCATTGCTCCGCTATGCGCATGATCGCCAGATGAAAATCGAAGAACGGCCGTTTACTCTGGATGAAGTTATGTCCGCAGATGAGGCATTTATTACCTCAGCCTCAACCTATGTGAAACCTGTCGTGTCGATTGATGGGGTCAATATAGGCAGTGGTGAAGTTGGCAAACATGCGCTTCAATTACGTCAGGTTTATATTGAGGAAAGCTTGAAAGCAGCTATATGATCAGCTTTTTTCAGCGTTTCTGGCCATGGGTAGTGCTAGCCGTTACTGGCACGGCATGGGGGCTGACATTCTCGCTCACCAAAATGGCAACAAATACAGGCGCCGCAATCATCGGCATTGCGTTTTGGCAGGCCTTAATCAGCGGCTTGATGTTAATGGGATATGCGCTTATTCGGAACGGCCATATCGGCATTAGATGGCGTCATATCCCTCTTATTACCGCCGTATCAGTAACCGGCATTCTGGTTCCAGGATTAATTTTCTATGCCGCTACTCGCCATGTTCAACCTGGAATACTGGCGATTGCCGATGCATTAGTTCCTATGATGACCTTCGCATTGGCATTTTTACTCGGCTTTGAGAAAAACTCCATGCGCAGGCTCATCGGTTTACTCGCAGGCATTACCGGCATTTTATTACTGGTTGTACCCGACAGCAGCCTACCTGATGAGGCGGCAACATTCTGGGTATTATTAGCATGTTTTGGGGCGGCGTGTTATGCGGTTGAAAATCTGATCATTGATGCTTATCAGCCTGCTGATTTAGGCCCTATCAGGCTATCAGTTGGCATGAATATCTTTGCCGCTTGTATTCTGTTGCCATTAGCTTTAGCGACAGATCATTTTTTTATCCCGCAATTTCCAATGGGCGTTCTTGAATGGTCAATATTAGGCATCGCCTTGATCTCTGCCGTCGCCTATTCGTCTTTTGTCTATTTAATCGTATCAACCGGCCCTGTCTTTGCGTCTCAGGTCGGTTTCATGGTCACAATAACCGGCGTGTTATGGGGAATTGTGATTTTTGGTGATACCTATGCTGCCAGCGTTTGGCTGGCTTTAGTGATTATGATGATTGGACTGGCCTTAGTCACGCCGCGCAAAGATACATCCCCTGCCCCGCCATTGCCGCCATCAGGCGTCAAGCCGTTCCCGCCACCATCAGAATAATCATAACTGACCAGACCAAACCAGAAAAGACCAGAAAAGACTCGAAAAGACCCAAAAAGAATAGAATAGATTGACGATTACTAATGCATTGGGCATCATTACATTTATCTAAACAAACAGGTTGAGGATTATGTCTTTAAAATCAGAACAGTATAATAACAATCTTGAAAATCAAACTATCACGCCCGATCAAGTGCAATTCTGGGATCAAGAACATATTATTCATCCGTGGAGTGATTTATCAGACGCCCCGCCTGAAATGACACAAATCCAGAAAGCCAAAGGCATTTATCTGGAAGACGGCCATGGCAATAAAATGATTGATGGCCCTGGCGGTATGTGGTGCGTTAATATCGGATATGGGCGGCGCGAGATGGCTGATGCCATTGCCAAACAAATCATGACGATGACATATTCAAGCCCTTGGTTCACATCCAATCAGCCGTCTGCCTTGCTCGGCAAAAGGATTGCCGAAAAAACGCCGGGAGACCTGAACTCCATGGTCTTCACCAATGGCGGTTCTGATGCGGTTGATACAGCGCTAAGATTTGTCATGTATCGCAATAATGTTCTTGGCCGCCCTGAAAAGAAAATGATCCTTTGCCGTGAAAAAGGCTATCACGGGTCATCGTTCCTATCCGCTAGTGTATCTGGAACAGGGCGTGAACATGATCGCCGATTTATGGATACGCACGAAGATATTGTGCTGATGTTGCCAAATGTGAACCCGTATTTGCGGCCTGATGATATGTCAGAAGATGACTGGTGTAACGCCAAGGTCAAAGATATGGAAGACCGGATTCTGGCTGTTGGGGCGGATAAGGTTGCCGCCTTTATTGCTGAACCTGTTTTATCATCGGGAGGTGTTATTATCCCACCAAAAGGCTATCATCAGCAGACGCGCGAATTATGCAGAAAATATGATATTGTCTATATCTCTGATGAGGTTGTGACAGCATTTGGCCGCTTGGGGCACTGGTTTGCCTCAGAAGCTGTCTTTGGCATTGTTCCCGATATCATTACTTGCGCAAAGGGGCTAACCTCTGGCTATGTGCCGATGGGGGCGGCTATAATTTCTGATGCGCTGATGAAAGATTTTGATCAGCTTGATGACAGCGCCCGCCCATTTACCAATGGCTATACCTATTCGGGGCATCCCGTTGCGTCCGTTGCGGCATTGACGAATATGGATATTATGGAACGTGAAGGTATCCTTGACCATGTACAGGATGTCTCTCCGCATTTCCAACAGCGGCTTCGTGATATTGGCGCTAAATATGACATTATTGGCGATGCTAGAGGCATGGGGCTGCTTGGCTGTCTCGAAGGGGTGGCGGCATCTGGTGTGTCCGAGGAAAAGAAGCTGCAAATTGACAGCCATTTTGGTTACATGATGGATGAAGCATGTGAGAAACGCGGACTTCTGGTCAGGCCAATCATAAATATGTGTGTCTTCTCGCCGCCACTCATCATTACCCATGATGAGATTGATAGCATGTTTGACATATTAGAAGACGCCGTTATTGAGGTTCAAAAAACGATTAAATCCTGATGAAAAATTTTGACGTTCTTCGGTTTATATTTGCTATTTAAAGTCAGTTTGGCATTATATTTATACTTTAGACATCATAATAATTAAGTCACTTAACTTAACTTGGAGGAGATGATGAATACTTTTAAAACAATCATTGCCACCGCGGCAATCACAGCTATCGGGAGCGTAGGCGCCGCCTATGCCGAAGATGCTGAACTCATTATTTTTGATTGGGGTGGATATGAAGACCCTAATTTCTTTCCGGATTATGTCGAAAAGCATGGCATGTCACCAACATACAGCTTTTTCACCGACGAAGAAGAAGCATTTCAGAAAATGCGCGCCGGATTTAGAGCTGATCTTGGCCACCCATGTTCGCAAAGTGTGGTCAAATGGCGTGAAGCAGGCATGCTAGAGCCAATTGATACATCACGCTTATCACGCTGGGATGAGGTAATCCCTGAGTTCAAAACCATTGACGGCTTTAACACCGATGGCAATCAGTGGGTTGTGCCAGTTGATTGGGGTCTTACCGCCCTGACTTATCGCACTGATCTGGTCGAAGCTGCTGATACGGTATCCTTACAATCCTTTGCTGATCCAAAGTTTGCTGGCAAGGTCTCCCTGCCTGATAACGTTGATGATGCTTACGCTCTTGGCTATTTAGCGGTTGGCGTTAAGGATTGGAATCAGGCAACTGATGCGGATTTCCAGAAAGCCTCTGATTTCTTGCGGAAAGTTCACCAGAATATCCGGACATACTGGGCTGATGGTGCCGAGATCCGGACATTAATGGCATCGGGTGAGGTTACACTATCCTGGTCATGGAACGAGGTTGGCGTCATTCTTGAGAGCGAAGGTCACCCTGTTGCTATCAACGAAGATACCGAAGAAGGCAAATCAACATGGCTATGCGGATATGTCATTCTTAAAGATGGCCAAGGCAATAAAGACAAGGCCTATGACTTCCTCAATGCATGGCTCGATGAAAGATCAGGTGAGTATATGGTCAATGAATGGGGCTATGGCCATTCCAATTCAAACGCCATGGATAAACATGGACCTGGTGCTGGATTTGGAACGCTGGCAAGCTATTCAGAAGGTACATTGTGGCAAGCACCTGTCACCGCTGATCATAGAGAAAAAATGATTGCTGAGTTTGAGCTGATCAAAGCTGGTTTCTAAACCAACATAAATGATGAAACGAAACAGGCGGCATTTTAGTCGCCTGTTTTTTATCTGTTTTTAGCTGATAGTCCGTTCAGTGGCATCAATGGGGCAGTTCACTTCACCCATCAGCACCATCCTACCCCCCCCCCACAACATGTCCGCCTACCAACGTGTCCGTCTGCCAACGTGTTCGCCTGCCAGTCATGCAGAGGTTTTTTACGGGAATTTCGGCTTAGTTGAGGATCAGCAAGGATGAGCTCCGCCAGCCGACTCTGATCGTCTCACCCATCCCATAAACATATCGGCCTGATGTATTTCGCATAGACACCGTGATATCCATATCACTATTGGGCAAAGTCAGCGTGTAATACGTCATCTCACCATAATAATCGACAGTTTTGACCGTTGACGTAAAGCTATTCTCAGCCTCTTCCTTTTTGTCATAAAGAACCGTAAACATTTCTGGCCGAAAGCCGATATTGAGCTGATCAAGAGAGACGCCATCAGGCACAAGATCACGGCTAAAGCTAACCTTGCCGAGGGTGCCCACCTCAACCTTAATAGCGGTTTTCGTCTCAGCGACACATTTCCCTTCAAGGAAGTTCATGACGCCAATAAAAGACGCGACTCTTTTACTCAAAGGTCTGTCATAAATCTCTTTCGGGGCGCCAAGCTGGGCGATATTACCATCAAACATAACAGCGATACGGTCGCTCATAATCAGCGCTTCTTCCTGGTCATGCGTGACCAGAATAAAGGTTATCCCCAATGTCCGCTGAATACGCCGCAATTCATCTTGCATTTGCTCACGAAGCTTTTTGTCCAATGCTGAAAGTGGCTCATCCAAGAGCAGCACTTTTGGCTCAAGGATTAGTGCTCTGGCCAGGGCAACACGCTGACGCTGGCCACCCGATAGCGCATAAGATGGCCTGTCATAATAGCCATCCAAATCAACCATCTTAAGCATAGCATCAACACGTTGCCGCAGCTCAGCCTTTGGCAAGCGCTGCTTGATCAGACCATAAGCGACATTTTCACCAACATTAAGATGCGGGAAGATCGCATAGGATTGGAACACCATATTAGTAGGACGTTTATTAGCATCAACACCATTCATGGATTGCTGATTAATCATGATATTGCCTTCATTAGGCACCTCTAATCCGGCAATCATCCGCAATAATGTGGTTTTGCCGCATCCAGAAGGCCCAAGCAAAGAGAAAAACTCCCCCTTAGCGATATTCAAATCAATGCCTTTAACAACCTCTAAATCGCCAAAACTTTTGCGAATACCGCGAAGCTCAACCATCTGTTCCGTATCATTTTGCTCAGGTGTCACAGATTATTCTCCCTTTAATTTGTGATGGCTATTCATGATGGCTATTCATGATGGTTGCTTGCCTATCAAGGTTTCCGACCTGCGCCGATAATATTCAAATATCGCCAATAGAATAAGCGACAGCAGTAATAAGATAAATCCTAATGCCATAATGCTTGGCAATTTCGACGGGAAGCGCAGTTGCGCCCATATATAAACCGGCAATGTCGGCTCAACCCCGGTTAAGAAAAAGGCAATAACAAACTCATCCAGCGATATGGTGAAACAGATCAACAGGCTGGCAATCACCCCCGGCTTAACCAGCGGAAAAATCACTCGCCGGAAAGTGCCAAATCTGGTCTCACCCAGATCAAGTGAGGCTTCTTCGATGCTTTTGTCCATATTATTAAACGCCGAATACAGAATAGAAACCGAGAACGGCGTGCAGATCAAAATATGGCCAAGAATGACTGTCCATATATTCAATGAAATACCAAGCTGGATCAGAACAATCAACAATGCCACGCCAATAATGATTTCTGGCAGGAATAACGGCGCCATGATCAGCCCAAAGCTAGGCCGCTTGCCAAGAAAATTATGCCTGGCCATAGCTCGTGCCGTGAGAATGCCAAAGCATGTGCTAATCACCGCCGCCGTGATGGCAATGATTAATGAGTTTTTGAGCGCCCGATGAAGCGTATTTTCACTCAGCAAGCCAACAAACCAATCGGCGGTAAAACCAGATAAAGGAAAGGCAATGATCGAGCTGTCATTAAAGGCGAAAATAGGCAGCAACATGACCGGTGCATAGAGAAACACCAGATAAATAATGACAAAAGAAAACAGCAATAGCGGCGGCTTTTTCATGATGACTGCTTCCTCAAATAGCGCCGATTAAAGAATAAAAACCCTAATGAGATCAACAAAACCGTCAACAGCGATGTGATAGCTAATGCCGCCCCCAACGGCGCGTTATTGGCCTTGGAAAACTGAACTTGGATCATATTAGCCACCATCAGCCCATCTTTGCCGCCAACCAGTTTAGGCGTCACATAATCGCCAATCGTCGGGATGAAGACAATCAAAGCGGCGGAGACAATGCCCGGCATGGCCAAAGGCAATGTCACGCGGATAAAGCTCCGGATAGCGGTATCACCCAAATCTTTTGCGGCCTCTAGCATGGATCGGTCTATCCGTTCCAGCGCCACAAAAATAGGGAGAATGGCAAATGGCGCCCACGCATGTGCCAGCGCGATAACCACAGCATTAGCATTATAAAGGATGAAGGATAGAGGCTCTTCGATCAGGTTCAGTGATTGCAGCCCCGAATTGACAACCCCATTATAGCCAAGGATGATTTTCCACAGAAAAATTCGCAGCAAATAGCTTGTCCAAAAAGGAATGGTGATCAGAAACAGCCATATCGCTTTATAGCGGCCACCATAAAAGGAAATATAATAGGCCATCGGAAAGGCCAGCAGAACAGTCGTTACCGTGACAATCAGCGAAATAATGACCGACCGCTTAATCAGCATCACATAAACCGGATGCGAGAAAATATCCCTGTAATTGTTTAAGCTCGGCGTCCGATCCAAATCAAGATAATCTTGTGTCCAAAAGCTGAGCGCAATCATCAAAAAAAGCGGCGCTACCAACAGTAAAAACCCAAATAAGAAGGGCGTACCAATTAATCGCCAGCCAGCTAAAGACGCGTTAATTTTTCTGATAATGGATGACATAAACACCGTTGTATTAATACTCAAAAAATAACCTTAGCACACTGACAAAAAAGACAAAGTATAAATCATTTATTCCCTGAAAATATAAGACAGTTCAAAAAATAAGACAGTTTTTTTGAAATAAATCATAGCTTGCAAACGAATAACAATATGACAAGGCAAGCCATATCCATGTTTGACGGCAATATCTCGCCACCATCATCATCGGTTTTACCTGTCATATTGATTAACGCAACGCAATGATCTGATTGATAGAAACAGATCGAGAAAGGGAATGAAATGAATCTCCACCTTAAAGAAATCCTTATTGCAACCGCTGCTACTGCAACACTCGCAGGCGGCGTTGCCCCAGCCCTCGCCAAAACTGGCGATAATGAGAAATGTTACGGCGTTTCCCTGGCTGGTGCCAATGACTGTGCAGCTGGCCCCGGAACAACCTGTGCTGGTACATCTTCAGTGGATTATCAAGGTAATGCCTGGAAGCACGTTCCATCTGGCACCTGTACACAAATGAAACTGCCCGCAATGGCTAATTGTGAAAAACGCAAAGGGTCACTTCACGCCCTTGATCGTGATCTCCCCACTGCCTAATCATAATTGGCCGGCATTGCATATGTGATGCCGGTCATAACCCTGATGCCGTCTTTATAATGACCATGATAATGACCATGTCAGATAAGGCTCACGTCAGGTAATGCTCATGTCAGGTAAAGCTCTGTCAGGTAAGGCTCATGTTAGGTCATACCGACATCAGGCTTAGTTCCGACATCAGGCTGGAGACATTAAATTGAGCCCATTAAATAAAAACATAAATAGCGCCATAAATAGCACTAATGAACAGCCTAAGCCCGGCCTGCCCAAAGCAGTTGGTGTTGGCTTCAAGCCGCAACATTTGTCTGCTATCGAAGAAGATTCCAATGGCGTTGACTGGTTTGAAATTCACGCTGAAAATTACATGGTAGATGGCGGCCCCAGAAAGGCTGTGCTTGAACATTTAGCAATGGATTTCCCTATATCCTGCCATGGCGTTGGGCTATCAATCGGGGCGCCTCAACCACTTGATCCTGATCATTTGAAGCGGCTTGTTCACTTGCTTGACTGGCTCCAGCCTGCCATGTTTTCTGAACATCTGGCATGGAGCACGCATGGTGACACATTCTATAATGATCTGTTGCCAATGCCTTATACAAAGCCTGTGCTTAACCAGGTTATTGCCCATATTGATCAAGTTCAAGATACCCTTAAACGTCAAATCCTGATCGAAAATCCATCCACCTATGTCATGTTCGCCGAGCATGACATGACCGAAACCGATTTCATTAATGCCATTATACAGCGCACCGGATGTGGGCTGTTGCTTGATATCAATAATGTGTTTGTCAGCGCCCGTAATCATAACCCCCATAATCATGATAAAGCCGCGCGTGAATATCTGGCGCATCTGCCGATGGAAAGCGTCTTTGAAATCCATCTAGGCGGACATTCTGTCGATCAGGATGAGGCTGGCAACACCTTGCTCATTGATAGCCATAATGACGCCGTCGCAGACCCTGTCTGGCAACTCTATAAAGACGTCATATCCACCCATGGCGTCAAACCTACGCTGATTGAGTGGGATAATGATGTCCCGGAATGGCATATCCTTCAACATGACGCGATTAAAGCTAACATCATGATCACTTACATGAATGACAGGATTATTAATCATGAACAGCATGCACTGGCATAAGCAATTTGCGAGGGCTTTGACTGCGCCTGATCTGCCGCTGCCTGATGGCATTATCCGGCATGATGGCTGCCCGGACCTTAAGCGGTTTAATGTTTACCGCAATAATCATGTGATGAGCTTGATATCTAATTTGAAAGATGGCTTTCCGCTTGTCTTGGCTATTGTTGGGGATGATTTTTTTAGCTATATGGCACGGCTATTTGTTGAAAAATTCCCGCCAAAATCACCTGTCATGGTATTTTATGGAGAGCCATTCCCTGCCTTCATTCGTGGCTTTGAAGGGGCTGAAGAATTGCCCTATCTTGGCGATGTCGCTGAGTTGGACTATTTGCAACGGCTGTCACTTCACGCAGCAGACATCCCGTTTCTTGACCCCGATAATCTGCCATGTGAGGCACCGGAATTATTTTCGGCACAATTGGACTTTCATCCTTCCGTCCAATTTTTAGAATCAGAATATCCTGTTTTTGATATTTGGTATGCCAATCAGGGCCATCTTGATCATGAAATCCGTGACCAGGCTCAGCATATCGTTTTGCTCAGGCATAATGGACAGGTCACTCTTATTCTGGTGAGTGAACCCTGCATGAGCTTTCTTAAAATGCTAAGCCAGGGTTTGCGCTTGCAATCAGCCGTTAACAAACAAAGTGCTATCCCTTCAGATACCTTGATGGA
>MDTB01174412.1_pt1 | contig 16816 bp, 21 predicted proteins | sample 811161 | NCBI WGS metagenome assembly MDTB01 (sample SAMN05326650, study PRJNA326480) | marine metagenome | isolation source: seawater | place: Mediterranean Sea | collected 2009
CGTCAGGAATATTAAATTTTCCAAGAACATCTCCTATTGGTTTCATTTTAGATGCTCTTGCTATTTCAATATCTGATTTAATTTTGGTCAATAAGGTACCTGCGTTATTTTTGGCTTGGACTATGCCATAAAACTTGGTTACTTTAAATTATGAAAAAAATATTGGTAATATTGATTTTATTTATTCAGTTTCCAGCAAATGCAGCTGATAAATACACAAATTTTTCTCTATCAGGCCTTGAAAAGACAAAAGCATCTGGAAAAACGATTGTTGTAAATTCATATGAACCATGGTGCTGGTCATGCAGAAAACAAGATAAAGTGCTTATTGATGCAAAAGATGAGTTTAAAGATGTGGTTTTTTTAACCTACCAACAAGGTAAGCATAAAGATATTGCGGAAGCATTAAAAGTTAGTGTTAGAACTACTATAGTGGTTTTTAAAGGTGAAAAAGAAGTTGCGAGAATAATTGGTCAAACTGGAAAACCAGAAATATATTCAGCTATTAAAAAAGGTATTTAGTTTAGTGTGGTGGCCTTGGTTTGAATCGCACAAACGACACATACCTTTTCAGGGTACTGCTCTACTACTGAGCTACAAGGCCATAATATTAAAATCTAAAAGTAATCCTGCCTTTAGTCAAATCATAAGGAGTCATCTCGACTAAGACTTGATCACCGGCTAAGACTCTTATTCTATTCTTCCTTAATTTTCCAGCTGTATGAGCTAGAACTTCATGATTATTTTCAAGCTTAACTCTAAACATAGCATTAGGAAGCAGTTCTGTAACTTTGCCTTTGAATTCAATTTTTTCTTGTTTATTCAATTTTTACCTTTTTAATCTCATTCTTACAGAGCTAGCGTGACCGTGCAAATTTTCATAATTTGCTAAATTTATAACTGATGGACCAAGTCTTTCAATACCTGATTTTGAGATTTTAATTACTGATTGTCTTTTTAAAAAATCTAATACTGATAAACCAGAAGAAAATCTGGCAGTTCCAGAGGTTGGAAGCACATGATTAGGTCCCGCAAGATAATCCCCCATAGCCTCTGGTGAGAAAGAACCTAAAAAAATTGAACCTGCATTGTTGATAAGTTTTAAGTAACTTTCAGGTTTTTTTGTACATATCTCTAAGTGCTCTGGTGAGATTTTATTTATAACGTTTGCTATCTCTCGCTTATTTTTAGCTAAAACAATCAAACCAAAATTTTTTAAACTGCTAGATATAATTCTTCTTTTTGGCAAAAGTCTTGTTTGAAAATTTATAAACTTTTTTACTTTATATATTAGTTCTTTATTTTCTGTAACAAGAATAGACTGTGCAAGCTCATCGTGTTCCGCTTGTGCAATTAAATCTGCTGCAATCCATTTAGGATTGGAATATTTGTCAGCTATAATAGTAACTTCGGAAGGACCAGCAAACATATCTATACCTACCTCTCCAAATACTTCTTTCTTAGCCAAAGATACAAATTCATTGCCCGGTCCAACAATTTTATCAACTTTCTCAACTGTATCTGTACCATATGCAAATGCCCCTATGGCTTGTGCTCCTCCAAGTTTATAAATCTTTTTCACTTTACATTTCTTAGCCGCATACAAAATACCAGGGTTGATCTTTTTACTAAGACTGGGAACGGTCATAAAAATTTTCGGTACACCTGCTACGATAGCCGGTATACAGTTCATTAGAACCGAGCTTGGATAACTTGCCTTACCTCCGGGTACATAAACTCCTATTTTTTCAATTGGTTTTGTACGATATGAAAACCTATTTTTGAATTTATCAGTTACCGAAAAAGTCTTAATCTTTTGATTTTTGTGAAAATTTAAAATCCTATTATAAGCAAGATCGATGTCTTTCTTAGTTTTATTATTTAATAGTTTAATACTTTTTTTTATTTCAAGATTTGAAAAGTAAAGATTTTTTTTATTTAACTTTTTTATACCGCTAAATTTCTTTTCATACTTTATTAAAGAAATATCTTTATTTTTTCTCACATCTCTTAGAATTCTCTTAACAGCTGAAGCTTTAGAATTAGAACTATTTTTTCTTAGTTCAAGGTAATAAGATAGTTGGTTATCAAAGCCTTTGTTCTGTGCATTTAAAATTTTATTCATCAAATATATCATGCTTTGGTTTATTTTTTGTTTCCCAAGGTTCACCCTGGTCATCTAAAAAGCAATCTATCACCTCCGAATTTACCTTTATTAGCCTGTCTCCGGCAAAATGTAAGATTATCTCATAGCTTTTATCAGACAATAATTTACTTTCAATTGCTAAAAAATCCAAGAAATGATCCTTTTTTTTTTGATTAAGATTTTTTGAACAGACGGATAATACATTTTCAAACTTTAAAATAGATAAAATTCTTTTATTCTTTCTAAAAACACCCTTTTCCACATCCTCCCACATGAATCTATTAAATTGTATCAAAAGTATTCTGTTTTTATTTAAGTGAACAATATTGCCTGGCTGGGTTATTCCATCCTGTAAATGTGCCGATATTACTTTTAGGTCTTCATCGGTTGTTGCATTAAGTTTTAAAAATTTAACACTCATTTATTTTTAGTTTTTTCTAAAAATATTAGCTCTACACTTTCTTAGTTTGGTTTCTATTTTTTCATAGCCTCTGTCTAAATGATATACTCTGTTAATAGTTGTTTTGTCCTCTGCGGCTAAGCCGGCTAAAACTAAACTTACAGACGCTCTTAAATCGGTAGCCATGACTTCTGCGCCATTTAATTTCTGAGGACCGTAGACAAAAGATGAGTCAGCAAAAATTTTAATTTTTGCACCCATACGATTTAGTTCTGGGACGTGCATAAATCTTTTTTCAAATATATTTTCTTTTATCTTGGAAACTCCGTTTGCTTTAGTCATCAATACCATAATTTGAGCTTGCAAATCTGTTGGGAAACCTGGATATGGCTCAGTTTTAATTGAAACTGGTTTAATGTTTTTGGAATTTAGAACAATAATATCATTTTTACCAACTTTCATTTTAACTCCCATTTTTTTTAAAATAGTAATTTCTTTTTTTAAAATTTTTGATTCAATACCTGAAATTTTTAATCTATTTCCAGCAAGAGCTCCAGCTATAATAAAGGTTCCAGACTCAATTCTATCAAACATTACTTTGTGCTTCGTCGATTTTAAATTTTGATTTCCTAAAATCTTTATTTTTCTATTGCCGGTCCATTTAATCTTAACTCCCATTTTTTTTAAAAAATTTGTCAAATCTTTAATTTCTGGCTCACAAGCACAATTACTTAGATGGGTTGTTCCTTTGGCATAACTCGCCGCTATCAAAGCATTTTCAGTTGCCCCGACGGATATTGAAGGTAATTTTATTTTTTTTCCTTTTAATTCTTTTTTCGCTTCAGCAAAAATATACCCATTTTTGATTTTAATTTTTGCTCCTAGTTTCTTTAAAACAAAAAGATGAATATCTACTGGTCTTGAACCAATTGCACACCCCCCGGGTAAGGATACTTTGGCTTTTTTGAACCTAGAAAGTAGTGGACCAAGAACAATTACTCCTGCCCTCATAGTCTTAAGTAATTTATAAGGAGCTATAGTTTTTAATTTTCTGTTCTGGTTGTGTATTAAAATTTTCTTTTTTTTTAAGTCTAATTTTATATTTGATCCAATATGTTTTAAAAGCTCAACCATTGTTATTACATCTTTAACAATAGGAACTCTGTTTATTTCAATTTTATTTTTGTTAAGTATTGATGCCGCAAGAATTGGTAAGGTCGCGTTTTTAGAACCAGATATTTTTATATTTCCAGATATTTTTTTTTTTCCTTTAACAACTAATTTTTCCATTAATTAAATCTTAGGAAGAGTAACGCCTTTTTGTTTCATATATTTGCCTTTTCTTTTCGAATAAGAAATTTCAGGTCTCTCATTGCCCCTAATAAAAACAAATTGCGCTGCACCCTCATTAGCATAAATTTTTGCAGGTAAAGGAGTCGTGTTAGAAAATTCAAGTGTTACAAAGCCCTCCCAGCCAGGTTCTAAAGGTGTAACATTAACTATTATTCCACATCTTGCATACGTTGATTTACCGAGGCAAATTACCATTACATTTTCTGGAATTTTGAAATACTCAACTGTCCTGGCTAATGCAAAGGAATTTGGGGGGATAACACACACCTTAGATTTTTTTGATACAAAGGCCTCTTTTTTAAATTTTTTTGGGTCGACTGTTGTTGAATTTACATTGGTAAATATTTTGAAATCATTAGAAACTCTGGCATCATAGCCATAAGAAGAAAGTCCAAAAGAAATTTTTCCTTTTCTAACCTGTTTGGAAACAAACGGAGAAATCATTTTATGTTTCTTCGACATATTTCTTATCCATTTATCTGACAAAACACTCATTGCTTTTTTTCTTTTCGAATTTTATATTTTTGCTTAAATTTTCTTCTTTTTCTTAAATTACTTTTCAAAGCCAAATCCTTCCTTAAAAGAGAGGTCTCTTTTCTTTGAGAAACTTTCATGAAAATTAATTTTTGTCTGGGTTTGTTAAATCGTCTAAAGTTATGGGTTTCTGAATATCGTGCATCTTATCTTCGCTTTCCTGATTTTTTGAACGCGACATTTTTTTAGCTCTTCTTTCCTCAAGACGAGCCTTTCTCTTTGCCTCTTTCTTCATCGCTTTTTCGCCTCTAGTTGATTTATAGTCGTAATGAATACCCATTTTTCCACCATCGAATATGTTTTACTTTGAAGAGTTCAAATATGCAAGCATCTCATAAAAAAAATGTCAATAAATGGTAATAAAATGTAAAATATTAATCTATTGCTAAAGTTGTAAGCCCACATAGCTCAGTTGGTAGAGCATTTCCATGGTAAGGAAAAGGTCGTCTGTTCGATTCAGTCTGTGGGCACCACTTTGTTTTATTAATTTTAATAACAGAAATTAATAGATCAATTCTTTTCACTTAAAAAAATTTTTTTTAATAATAAAAGCTAAAATTAAAATTGTGAAAAATCCAGATAGAGGAAGGTAAATTTCTGGTGAGCCAATTATTTGCAGCACAGTTATTTCTTCATTTTTATCAATGACTTTTTCTATGCCGCTTCCAAGCGCAACGGTAACAAAAGTTGCGGGTGCACTTCCTAATAAAGTTGCTACAAAATATTTTTTAACATGCATATCAAATATGATTGGTAAAACATTTTGTACAGCATACGGTGCTCCTCCTCCTCCGATAAATCTAAAGCACATAAAATACAAAGTATCATTTTTGGTAAAAATTTCTTTTAATTTGTAAAATTTAGGAATTAATTTTTCTTTAATAATTTCTCTGAAAAAAATACCAACTAAATAATATAATAATGTGGCTCCAATTGTCGTTGAGAAAAGTATCAAAATAAAACCCCACCATTTTCCAAAAACAAAGCCTGCAAATATTACTATTGGCATTGCAAAGCCTAAAAATAATACCCAAATTATGCAAAAGAAAAAAAACATAACAGCTAAAAATAAAAAATTTTCTTTTTTATATTGAAATATTAAATCTCTGTTTAACCTTATAAAATCATAATTAGTTAGGTCTTTTAAGTCTATTACAGAAAACAAAAAGTACAAACCTACTGTAAGAAGAATTAAATAAGCAGAGCCTATTATTAGTTTTAAATTTCTAGAATTTAAGTCCATAGTTAATTTTTAACTGTACTTATACAAACTTATTACCTATAAATATCAAAAAATTTTAAAGAGAACCAAATAAATCTTATGAAAAGAACTTATCAACCTAGTAAATTAGTCAGAAAAAGAAGACATGGTTTTAGGTCGAGAATGTCAACAAAAGGTGGTCGAAAACTTCTAGCAAGAAGAAGAGCAAAGGGCCGAAAAAGACTTTCTACTTAGCTAAATAATGACAAAACTTGAGAGTTTGAAAAAAAATTCACACTTTGAGAAGGTGCTGAGAAATAGAATTGTTAATAATGATTTATTTTCAATTTATTGTATAAAAAATTTTATTAATAAAAAGAGTAATGGTAAAAAATTATATATTAGTTTTGTAATGAGAAAAAAAGTGGGAAACGCAGTTAAAAGAAATAGAATAAAAAGGAAATTGAAATCTGTTGTTCAAAAATTATTGAAAATAAATAGTGCAATTAATTCAGATTACACATATATAATTTTTGGAAAGTCAAAAGTTTATAATGAGCATAGCGGAGCACTTTTAAAAAAAATGCAAAAAAGCTTTAAAGAAATAAGGAGCTAAAAATTATGAAGTTTGTAAATTTTTTCCTTATTAATTTAATAAAATTTTATAAGTACTTTATCTCACCACTTTTGGGGCAAAATTGTAGATTCTTACCAACCTGCTCTGAATATTTTATTGAGTGTTTAAAAATTCATGGAACAAGAAAAGGTATTTATCTAGGATTTAAAAGAATTAGTAAGTGTCATCCAATAAAAATTTTGGGAGGTAGTTCAGGTCTGGATTTTGTTCCTAAAAAAGGAATAGTCAGAAAAAAAAATTAGATGGATCTTAGAAACGTAATCTTTGCTATAGCTTTATCATTTGCAGTTCTGTTCGGCTGGTCAGTAATTTTTGAAACACCAGAAATTGAAAAGCAAAAAAAATTAGAGCAGGCAGAAAGTCAGAATCAAGAATCAAGTGCCCCAAGCGTAAACTTGGAAAATACAAGTACTCCAATTGTAACCAGAGAAGAAGCCATTAAATCAACAGATAGAATAAGCTTCGAAAATGAAAATGTTAAAGGCACAATTGCTATTAAGGGTGGAATAATAGACGACATTACTTTTAAAAAATATAACAAAACTATTCAATCTGATAAAAAAGTAACCTACTTGAATCCTTCGGAAACAAACGAAGGTTATTTCGTTGAAACCGGATGGGCTGCCAGTAATCTTGGAAAAATGTCACTTCCAAATACAGAAACTATTTGGAAAGTAAAAGGAAACAAAAAATTATCAGATGGAAGTCCTGTAATAATAGAATGGAATAATAATTCAGGATTAATATTCAGAAAAAAAATAGAGCTGGACGACAAATTTTTATTTAGAATAACTCAAGAAATTCAAAATAAATCTAGTCAGAAAATAGAACTTTATCCTTATGCCCAAATAACTAGAAATCAAAATCCTGATGTTACAGATTTTTATATTTTGCACGAGGGTTTTATCGGAGTATTTGATGAGGAGCTTAAAGAGGAAAGCTATAAAGATATTGAGGAAAGAAAAAAGGAATTTAACGCTGAAGATGGTTGGTTAGGTATAACGGATAAGTATTGGATGACTGCATTGGTTCCAGAAAAAAATCAACCTTTTAAGGGAGAGTTTGTATTTAAAAATGGCTTTAAAGCAAATTATATTCAAAATAAACCTGTTTTAATCCAACCATCTGCTTCTGGAACATCTAAAACAAATATTTTTATTGCGGCTAAAGAAGTAAAAGTTATTGATGGGTACGCTGAGTCTGAGGGCATAAATAAATTTGATTTAACTATTGATTGGGGCTGGTTTTATTTTTTTACAAAACCCTTATTTTTTATAATGAATTACCTGTTTGAGTTAACGAAAAATTTTGGAATAGCTATACTTTTAGTAACAGCGGCTGTAAGATTATTATTCTTTCCGTTAGCCAACTATTCTTTTAGATCAATGGCAAAAATGAAAATTTTGCAACCTGAATTATTAAGATTAAAAGAATTACACAAAGATGACAAAGTAAAACTTCAGCAAGAAATGATGGCCCTTTACAAAAGAGAAAAAGTAAATCCTTTATCTGGATGTTTGCCAATTTTAATACAAATACCTTTCTTTTTTGCTATTTATAAAATGCTTTTTATTTCTCTAGAGATGAGACATCAGCCATTTTTTGGTTGGATAAAAGATTTGTCTGCACAGGATCCAACTTCAATTTTTAATATATTCGGTTTAATACCTTGGGATCCACCATCCTTTTTAATTATAGGTGCTTGGCCAATAATGATGGGCGCAACTATGTATTTGCAACAAAAACTGAATCCAACACCACCTGATCCTATACAGGCAAAGATATTTATGTTTTTTCCTCTATTTCTAACAATAATTTTAGCTCCATTTCCGTCTGGTTTGGTTGTTTACTGGACAGTTAACAACATTTTAACAATTGCCCAGCAGTGGGTAATTATGAGAACTACTACGGTCAAAACTAAATAATAAATGTCCGAGGAAAAAAGTTTAGATGAAATAAAAAAATTTTGGCCCAAGGAATTGCCGGATATTAAAAATATACCAAAGTATATCAAAAAATATAAAAAAGACTTAATAGTTATTAAATATGGCGGTAACGTTTTGATAGATAGAAATATATTTAATAATTTCATTGAGGATATAAACATATTAAATAAACTAGGCCTTTCAATTATAGTTGTGCATGGAGGAGGTCCAAGAATAGAGAGAGAACTCAAAAAGGGGAATATTCAAACAAAATTTATAAATGGCTTAAGAGTAACGGATGAAAAAGTAATTAAGATTGTTGAAAAAGTATTGATTGATTTCAATAATGATATTGTAAGTTCTTTAAAGAAAAAAGGCTCAAAAGCGGTCTCGATAAATTCTAAAATCAACAATATAATTAATGTAATTCCAGATAAACAGGAACTAGGTTTTGTTGGTGTGCCAGACAAAATTAATTCAGATATTATTAAAGATATAATTAATCAAAATCAAATACCTATAGTGGCACCATTGGGGTTGGATAAAAATAATCAAACATACAATATAAATGGAGATACCGCTGCTAGCGCTATTGCAAAAAAACTAAAATCAAGAAGGCTTTTGTTAATGACTAATGTTGAGGGGGTATACGATGATAGAAAAAATTTAATATCTGAAATAAAACCTTATGATATGGAAAATTTAGTAAATTTAAAAATTGTTCAAGGTGGTATGTTGCCAAAAATAAAAAATTGTATTGATGCAGTTGAAAATGGAGTTAGAGGTGTCGTTATACTTGATGGGAGAAAGCCTCACTCTATCTTGAGGGAGATTTTCTCAGATAAAGGTGCTGGGACTTTAATAAGAAAATGAAAGAACTCGTAAATATCAAATACTGGATATTCGATCTAGACAATACACTTTATTCAGGTGATACCAAAGTTTTTGATCAGGTAGATAAAAAAATGTCTAAGTATATTTCTAATAAGCTTAATGTAAGTATTGATGAAGCCAAAAAAATTCAGAAAAATTATTTCCATGAATACAATACAACACTCAACGGAATGATAAAAAATCACAAAATTGATGCACAAGAATTCTTAGATTTTGTACACGATGTTGATTTAAATTTCTTAAAAAACGATGAAGGTTTGGAAAAGGAACTGAGAAAAATAACAGATAAAAAAATAATTTTTACCAACGGATCAAGAGCTCATGCTAAAAATGTTACCAAAAGAATAGGTATTAATAAGCTATTTGATGGAATTTTTGATATTGTAGATTCGGATTTCGTGCCTAAACCAGCAATCGAAAGCTATAAAAAATTGATTGATAAATACAAAATTGAGCCACAATATTGTATATTAGTAGAGGATATCGCTAGAAATTTAAAACCGGCACATGAGCTAGGAATGAAAACTGTTTGGATTAAAAATAAAGAACCTTGGGCAGCTGAATTTTCTAACGAAAGTTTTATAAATTATAGAGTTGAAAATTTAACAAATTTTTTGAAGGAAATAAATGGACTTAGAAAAAATTGAAAAATCTATAAACGAAGCTTTTGCTAATAAAGATAAAATTAATACCTCGGACAAATCACTTAACGATTTGATTAGAAATACGATGGAATTATTGGATCAAGGAAAAATACGAGTCGCAGAAAAAAAAAATGGCTTATGGCAAGTTAATCAATGGATAAAAAAAGCTATACTGCTTAGCTTTAGAGTTAATAAAATGAAAGCATCTAAAGGTCCTTATTCAACTTGGTATGATAAAATAGATGGAAAAACACAAGGATGGAGTGAAGAGGAAATTAAGAAAGCTGGTTTCAGATACGTTCCGAATGGGGTAATAAGAAAAGGTGCATTCATCGGAAAAAATGTTGTGTTAATGCCTTCTTTTGTAAATATTGGAGCATACGTTGATGAAGGAAGTATGATTGATACTTGGGCTTCGGTAGGATCGTGCGCTCAAGTTGGAAAAAATTGTCATATATCAGGAGGGGCTGGTATTGGCGGTGTTTTAGAGCCTATGCAAGCGAATCCAACAATAGTTGAAGATAATTGTTTTGTCGGAGCAAGAGCAGAAATAGCTGAAGGAGTTATTGTTGAAAAGGGATCTGTACTATCAATGGGAGTTTATATTGGGGCTTCAACTAGAATTGTTGACAGATCAACTGGTCAAATTCATTACGGGAAAGTTCCTGCGTACTCTGTTGTAGTGCCCGGTTCTATGCCAAGTAAAAATAATTCCAAAGGACCATCGTTGTATTGTGTGGTCATTGTTAAAAAAGTAGACGAAAAAACAAGAAGCAAAACTTCAATCAACGATTTATTGAGAGACTAATAAGTTAATGCCAATAAGTGAACTAAAACTAGCTAAAGAACTGATTCGCAAACCAAGTATTACACCAAAAGATGCTGGTGCAATAAATCTTTTGGTAAAAAATTTACGCTCTCTTGGCTTTAAATGTAAAATAATAAATTTTAAAAATATTAAAAATTTATATGCAAAACTTGGAAAATCTTCACCAAATTTTTGTTATGCTGGACACACAGATGTTGTTCCTCCAGGAAATATTGATGACTGGAGTATTAATCCGTTTAGACCAGTCGTAAAAAATAATAGATTAATTGGAAGAGGTGCTAGCGATATGAAGGCCTCAATTGCTTGTTTCGTTGCGGCAGTAAGTAAATTTAAAGCTCAAAATAAAAAATTCAAAGGCTCAATAAGTCTATTAATTACTGGAGACGAAGAAGGAATAGCAATAAATGGAACTAAAAGGGTTGTAAAATATTTAAAAAGAAAAAGGGAAAAAATTAATTTCTGTTTAGTAGGTGAACCTACCAATCAAAATAAACTTGGAGAAATGATTAAAGTTGGAAGACGAGGAAGCATAACTGGAAGACTTACGGTAATTGGCTCTCAAGGTCATGTTGCTTATCCTCATAGGGCTAATAATCCTTCGAATACAATGATTAAAATTCTAAAAAGAATAAAAGAATTAAAGCTGGATAAAGGAACAAAAAATTTTCAACCTTCTAATCTAGAAGTAACTAAAATTAACATTGATAATCATGCTGATAATGTAATTCCCGGATCTGCAGATGCTGTATTTAATATAAGATTTAATGATAAGCATACGGCTGTTTCTTTAAAAAGAAAATTAAACAGCATATTTAAATCAATAACTAAAAATAATAAATCTAGATTCAAAGTAAAATACGAAGTTTCGGGTGAAGCATTTTTAACTAAACCCAACAAGACTACCTACATGATACAAAATACTATAAAAAAAATTACCGGAATTAAACCTAAGCTGTCTACCTCTGGTGGAACGTCTGATGCTAGATTTATAAGAAATATTGCACCTTGTTTAGAATTTGGTCTAGTTGGTAAAACTATGCACAAAATTGATGAGAGCGTCTCTGTTTCTGACTTAAAAAAATTAACTAAAATATACGAAAATATTTTGGTAAGTTATTTTAAGTGAAAACAGGAATTATAACTACAGACTCTTATTTAAATCACGAAACTGGTCAGGGTCATCCTGAAAGAGCTGATCGAGTTTCTGTTGTAATTGAAAATCTTAAAAAAAATAAAAAGCTAGCTTGGAAAAAACCAAGTAAGTTTGATTCTAAATACTTAAAAATTACTCATAATTCAAATTATATAAATGAAGTAGAAAAATCTTTTCCCGAAAAAGGTTTGTTCTTTTTAGATGGTGACACCATTGTGTCTCCTGGTAGTAAAGAAGCTGCTTCGGATGCTGTTGGATCAATTATTACTGCTATCGATAGTGTCCAAAATAAAGAATTCAAAAATGTTTTTTGTGCTGTGCGACCACCTGGTCATCATGCGGAAAAAAATAAAGCAATGGGGTTTTGTATTTATAATAATGTTGCTGTAGGTGCCTACTATCTAATTGAAAAATACAAACTAAATAGAATTGCAATAATTGATTTTGATGTTCATCACGGAAATGGAACGCAGGATATTTTTTTTGAGAATGAAAAGGTTTTATACATATCAACTCATCAATATCCTTTCTACCCTGGAAGTGGTTCAGATAAAGAAAAAGGTAAACATAATAATGTTTTGAATATACCTTTGCCGGCTGGAACAAATTCTGAAGAATATCTAAACGCTTATGAACATGTTTTAAAAAAACTTAAAGAATTTAAACCAGAGTTTACATTATTTTCAGCAGGATTTGATGCACACGAAGATGATCCCCTCGCACAATTTAAATTAAAATCAAAAGATTTTTACGACATTACAAAAAGGACTTTAGAAGTTGTAAATAAAAGTTGTAACAATAAAGTAGTTTCAATTTTAGAGGGTGGTTACGATTTGAATGCATTAAAAGAAAGTGTAGAAATGCATTTGAATGCTTTGATAGAAAATTAATTAGTATTTTACTTTATCTAAATAGAGTCCATGCGCTGGAGCAGGAGGGGCGCACATTGTTCTTTTCTTTGATGAAAATGCCTTTTTAAAATCATCTAGGCTCCACTTCCCTTCCCCTAAATATTTTAAAGAACCGACCATTGATCTAACTTGTTGTTGCAAAAAAGATTTGGATTGAAAAGTAAAAATAATTTTGTTTTTATTTTTTTTCACCATAGCTTTTTTTATAGTTTTTATTGGAGACTTTGCTTGACAAGATGAAGCTCTGAATGTTGAAAAATTATGTGTACCTTTTAGAATTTCAGCACCTTTCCTCATAATTTTTATATTAAGTTTTTTTTTTTATGTGCCAAGCTTTATTTTTTTCCAAAACCAGAGACGAACGTCTATTGATAATAAAATATTTATATATTCTTTCGTGTGCACTATGTCTTGCATGAAATTTGTTTGTCCTTTTTACTATGCTAAGAACAGAAATGGGATATTTACTTAAAAAAAAATTTATAGAATTTATAAAGACATTTTTATCAATTATCTTATTTTTTGTTTTAAAATGAGCTGATTGCTCACTCGCATGAACGCCGGAATCTGTGCGCCCCGATCCTATAACTCTAATTTTATCTTTTAAATATTTGGATAAAACTTTTTCCAGAACGCCTTGAACCGAAAGGCCATTCTTTTGAATTTGCCATCCAACAAAATTAGTTCCCAAATATTCAACTCTAATTTGATATATGAACATTAGGTTATATTTTCACCTTGATTTATTTTGTTTCCAAGCAAAAACTGTTCTGTTACTTGTTTGTTTCTTCCCTCTTTTTGAATTTCAAGAATTTTTATTGCCTGGTCCTTACAGGAAATAGTGAGTTTATCGTCTAGTGTTTTTCCGGCATCACCATTTTGATTTACTATTTTAGCTTTCCAAACCTTGTATCTTTGCTTCTTATATTCGAACCAAGCTCCTGGATTAGGATTTAAACCATTAATTTTTGCCAAGACTTTTCTTGCGTTTTCGTTCCATCGAATTTGTCCTTCTGTTTTTGAAATTTTTTTAGCATAGGTTGTTTGGCTATGGTCTTGCTCATGAAATTTTGCCTCTCCTTTTTCTATCTTTCTTAATGCATCTATAATTGATTTTGCTCCTAATTGTGACAGAACTTTAGACAAGGTTAAGCTATCAATGTTTTCGTTTATTTTAATTTTGTTTTGTTGCATTACTGGTCCTGTGTCTAATTCTTCTGCTATTTTCATAATACTTATTCCGGTTTCATTATCTAAGTTCATAATTGATCTTTGTATAGGAGCAGCACCTCTCCACTTTGGTAATAGCGAGGCATGAATATTGATAAATCCGTGTTTTGACAAATTTAAAAATCTCTTTGGTATAATTTTTCCATAAGCTATTACAATTACGATGTCTGGTTTTAATTTTTTAAAAAAATTATATTCTTCCTCGGTATCTAGATTTTCTGGCGTTCTTATATTCAGCGACTTCCTTTTTGCAAAAGCTTCAACGCTTGATGGTATTATTTTTTGACCGCGATTCGCTTTACTAGCCGGTTGAGAATATGTTGCCAGAATCTTGTGTTCGGAATTTTTTAAAGATTCTAAGGTTGGTAATGAGAACTCGGGCGTTCCCATAAAAATTAATTTTAATGCCATTTATTTTATAGAACAATTTTATCTAGTTCTTTTTTTTGTTTTACTAATTTTTTTATTATCATATCTTTTTTAAGTTTTGACAAATAATCAATAAATAAAATTCCATTCAAATGATCAATTTCATGTTGAATACATGTTGCCAAAAGACCATCTGCTTTTAACTTTTTTTCTTTGCCGTTATAATCTATATAATTAATGTGGCACTCAGCTGGTCTTTCTATTTCTGCAAATTGTCCGGGTAAAGATAAGCAGCCTTCCTCGTAAGAAGAAGTGTTTTTAGATTTAAATATTATTTCTGGATTTATTAAAAATAAAGGATTTTTTTTTACATCATCTTTAGAAATATCAATCACAACCAAACGTTTTAAAATACCAGTCTGTACTGCTGCCAAACCTATTCCTGGTGCTGCATACATTGTTTCTAGCATGTCATCCATTAGTTTTTTTATATTATTGTCAACTTTTTCTAAACGTTCACTCTTTTTTCTTAAAATAGGATCTGGCTCGATTACAATTTTTCTTTTAGACATTACTTATTATATTAAAATTAAACTCTTAAAGGTAGTGTCAGATTAAGAATTTGATTCCTAACTTTTTTTATTTCTGCCTTGTTTAGAACATTGGTGATAAAATATAACGTTTCAGGATCCAAATTTTCTATTTCATCACTCCCTATTATCTCAACAAGTTTTAGCATCAACATGCCGGTTTCACCTTTTTCAACAAGAGAATCTATATTTGATGGGATTGTTAAATTTTTGGAAAGCTCCTTAATATCAAGATCTTTGGGTATTTCTATGCCATCTGAAGATAAAGTTTCTAAAAGAATTATGTCTTTAATAGAAAAGAAGTACTTTTTATTTCTGCTTATTTTTTTGTAAATTTTTACAAAATCTTTATTTATTTTTTCTTTATCAAAATCTTCTTCTGTAAAAATTTTAATAACCCGCGATCTGTGAAGAATTTTATCATCATACTTTAATTTTCCTAAATCTCTACTTTTTTCTAGAATTATATTTCTTTCAACAATTTTTTTAAATTCATCAGGAATATCATTGACATCTATTACTTTGAGTGTGTCACTTAAGTACTCGACATAGACATTGTCTAATTTGTCTTTTTTAAATAAATCTTTTAACAAAAATAGTAAATTTATTTTTTTTTCTAAATTATCTGACAGTAATATTTTTTGGTAAATTAACGCCCTCGCTTCATGACCGGTCAAACTCTGATATACCGTATTTGCATTTATTAATTGATTTATATTAAAAGGAACTGAAAGATAAATTTCAAAAATCTTATTTTTATCGAAATTTCCTTGGTTTGCTGCAATTTCATATTTTTCGATTACCTCAGGATTTTCTAACTGGTCGATAGCTATTAAATTTGAAGCAGTTAAATATTTCCAAATATTTTTATCAGTTTTTTGTTTTGGCTCATATTTAAAATTTTCAACAGTTACTGATGAGAGATAAAAATATAAGAGATTTTTGTCAGAAATTTTATTGTCTGGCTTATCTTTTAATCCTAATAAAAATAAAATTTTATTATTAAAAAAATTATCTGATCTACCCTGCTCTCTTAAAAGATCAAAGTTTATTTGGGCCTCGTCATTTTTTTTGTTTAAAACTAAACAGTAAATTCTAAACTTCTCTAGATAGCTATCTTTAATTTCTTTACTTATAAAGTTTGACTTTTTGCAACCTTCAGAAATATCTGCGAGAGAAATATAATAATCTACCACATGCTTAATTAGTTTTGATTTTCCATCGAATTCTAAGTTATTGTTTAAAAATTTTTCAATAAGATTATTTTTATTATTTTTTATTAACCAATTTAGTTTTAATTTTAAAAATTGTTCTTTTGATAGTTTGTTTTTTGGCGCATATGAATACGTCATTATAGTGTTTATAAAAATTTCCTCAGAAAATTTTGACAATGGAATTTTTTCAATTCTTTTAAAAGTATTTTTAATAGTTTCTCCGTCTGTATTTTTCCACATTTCTAAATCCAAATCATTTTCTTCTGGATCATAAAGTCCTACAAATCTAACTTCGCTTTCCTCTTCTTTTTTGCTTTCTGTAATTTTTATTTCCTGTTTATTTTCATTTATTTGAATTTTTGAAAAATCTATTTTATTTTCTTCCTTGGGCTGTGATAGAGCTTTATCTAAATTTTCAGTTTTCTCGTTTTCTGATTTTTTCCATATATCTACAGGTTCATTAGCAAATGATGCTTCGCAAATAATAAAAAGGCCTAGGACTAAAAATACAAAATTTTTATTATTTTTATTTGATTCTTTTGATTTTATCCGTAACATCTTTTTGTATTTCTTTTTGTGGTGATGGTAATTGTATTTTCTCCACAAAATAAAAAATTGCTCCAATAATTGATAGAATTAGAAATATTTTTATCAAAGAACTAATGAGTGTGTTAGTTTTTTTTCTCAGTGGGTTTAATCTATGTTGCATAGTTAAAAAATATATTTAAACTCAGAAATTAAGACAAATTTGTGATTAATCAAATTAAAATTTTTGGCATAAATTGA
>MDTB01005655.1_pt1 | contig 16813 bp, 18 predicted proteins | sample 811161 | NCBI WGS metagenome assembly MDTB01 (sample SAMN05326650, study PRJNA326480) | marine metagenome | isolation source: seawater | place: Mediterranean Sea | collected 2009
CAGTTGAAGAACCTATATACGAATCAATAAGCGATTTTGAAACGGATTATAGTTTTAAAGGATTTATAGATTTGGTAATTCAGACCGATGATGGCATTTATCATGTGATTGATTGGAAGTCTTGCTCTTGGGGGTGGGACATGAAAAGAAAATCGGATAAATTAACAACATATCAATTAACTTTGTATAAAAATTTCTTTTCTTTAAAGTATAATATTGATGCGAGCAAAGTCGAAACTCATTTTGCTCTTCTGAAGAGAACTGCTAAAAAGCAGAGGGTGGAAATATTCAGAGTCTCTAGTGGACAAAAAAAGATGAAAAATGCCCTTGAACTTTTACAGAAGGCGATATCGAATATTGATAAACAAAACTATTTAAAAAATCGATTATCGTGCAAAAGATGCGAATTTTACAAGACAAAACACTGTAGGTAGTATATATGAAAAAGATTAAAGTATTTTGCCTAGCGGATTCTCCGCTTGCCCCATCAGGCGTAGGCACTCAAACCCGATATATGATTGAGGGTTTATTAAAGACAGGCAGATTTAAATTTGTATGTTTTGGCGGCGCTATAAGACACCCGGATTACAAACCAATTCAAACGGAAGAGTATGGGGAGGATTGGATCATTTATCCAGTTGATGGGTATGGCAACCCTGAGCAGGTAAGAGCGCTCTTAAAGGCACAAAAACCGGATATAGTGTGGATCATGACAGATCCTCGATTCTGGAGTTGGTTATGGGAGATCGATAATGAAGTACGTTCTGTTTGTCCTTTGGTTTATTATCATGTTTGGGATAACTACCCTTATCCTACATTCAATAGAAAGTGGTATCTTTCCAATGATGCAATTGCATCAATTAGCAAGGTAACTAACAGCATAGTTGAAAATGTAGCACCTGAGGTTGAACTGCACCATATACCCCATGCAGTCAACGATACAGTATTTAGTAAAATTGAAAATACAGATCTTGTAAAGAAATTTAAGAAAGAGAATAGTATTGGGGTAGATTCTAAGGGAAATAAGAGATTTGTATTCTTTTGGAATAATAGAAATGCAAGAAGGAAACAATCTGGATCATTGATGTTTTGGTACAATGATTTTCTAGATAAGGTTGGAAGAGACAAGGCTACATTAATAATGCACACGGAACCCAAAGATCCAAACGGACAAGATCTTATTGCAATTAAAGAAAGACTAAATTTGGACGATGACCAATTTAAGATTTCAAGTAGCAAACTAACAATCCAGCAACTTTCTTTGCTTTATAACTCTGTTGATTGTACTGTTAATATATCCGATGCGGAAGGGTTTGGACTTGCAACGCTAGAATCATTAGCAACTGAAACTCCAATTATTGTTAATATGACGGGTGGGTTACAAGAGCAGGTCACAGACGGTACCGAGTGGTTTGGTGTTGGGATTGAACCTTGTTCAAAAGCTTTAATAGGAAGTCAGGAGGTTCCTTGGATATACGAAGATCGAATCTCTAAGGAGGATTTTGTCGATGCTATGGTGAGGATGTATGAGATGCCAAAAGAGGAAAGGTTGAAGATGGGACAAAAAGGTCGACAGCACGTTTTGACCAACTATAGTATGGATAAATACATCAGTACTTGGGATAGGGTTTTAACCGATATTAATAGTAAGCATGGATCTTGGGAAGATAGAGAAGTGAAATTGTGGAGTTTGAGTAAAATATTATGAGTAAAGTGAAGATTTTAGTAGAGGGACCTGCACTAACAAGGTCCGGATATGGCGTACATACAAGATTAGTGCTGGAATCCTTGCAACAGAGGGAGGAATTATTTGAAATATACGTAAATCCCTTGAACTGGGGTTCTACTGGGTGGTTGCTGGATAATGATCCGTTCCTCGCTTGGGTGCACAAAAAAGTTAACGCATTTCAGATGGTCTCAGAAGAAGAAAATAATTTTGATATACACATACATGTTGGTATTCCAAATGAATTTCAGAGGAAGGCACCCTATTCTGTTTGTGTAACTGCAGGTATTGAGGCAACTAAGGTCTCCATGTCATGGATACAGAAATCTTATGAAATGGACAAAATAATAGTTCCAAGCAATTTTTCAAAGTGGGTTTTCGAAAATACTTTTTATGATGGAAAGGAGCAGGAAACCAATCGTCAGATTAGGGTTGGTTGTGGCACCCCGGTGGAAGTTGTTAGTTATCCAGTACGCGAATTTACAAATAACGATATAAATTTGGACTTGGAGCATGATTTCAATTTTCTCTGTGTTGCGCAGTGGGGCATTCGAAAGAATCTAGAAAAAACTGTAGAGTGGTTCTTGTCAGAATTTTCCAAACAAGAAGTTGGGTTGGTTATTAAAACAAACTTTTCTAGAAACTCTACACCTGATAGAGAAAGGTGTATTCAAAAGATTGAAGAGTTGATCTCTTCGCACAAAGAATCAAAAGCATCAATTCACCTCCTTCACGGAGAGATGACTGATATTGAGGTTGATGCAATTTATAAAAATCCAAAAATCAAAGCAATCATTTCCACCACTCATGGTGAAGGATTTGGATTACCGTTGTTTGAGGCAGCATATAATGCACTACCGGTTGTTGCACCGGGTTGGTCGGGACATATGGATTTTTTATATGCTCCGGTCAGGGACAAGAAAACCAACAAGATTAAAAACAAACCCATGTTTGCAAAGGTCGACTATAGTCTTAGAACAATACAAAAAGAGGCGGTATGGGATAACATACTAGTACCTGACGCGATGTGGTGTTATGCAAGCGAAAGAGATTTTAAATTAAAGATGAGAAAAGTATATTCTCAATACAACATGTATAAATCGTTTGCCAACAAACTTTCAAAACACTTAAGGTCGGAGTTATCACTTTCAAGAATTTTAGAAAAGATGTTAAATACTTTAATTCCTGAAAGGTGGTTGATAAAACCAGAATACATTTTTGTTAATGATATGTTTGTGGAAGATTATGTAGGCGGCGCTGAATTGAGTTTACAAACGCTTATTGAGACCTCTCCATCTGATAAGATATCGAAAGTAAGATCAACAGAAGTTACAAAACAGTTGCTAGATCTCAACAAAGATGCAAAATGGATTTTTGGAAATATATCTCAATTATCGAATGACACAATTGAACACATCACAAATTCAGAAATTAAATATGGATTTGTTGAGTTTGATTATAAGTTTTGCAAACATAGAAATCCAGTTTTATATCAGATGGTTGAAGGAACAACCTGTGATTACAAGAACACAGATAGAGGTAAGGTTATAACGGATTTCGTAAATTCATCCGATTCTTGCTTTTTTATGTCAAAAAACCAATTGGATATTTATAAGCAGAACTTGCCTAACATTAAGAACAAGAACTTGTTTGTACTTTCTTCGCTTTTCGATGACAAATTTTTTCAAACTATTGAAAAAGCTAGAGAAAAAGCAAAGAATAAAAATGGCAGATGGGTAGTTTTAGGATCAAGAAGTTGGGTTAAGGGGTTGAACGAAACAGAATCGCACTGTAAAGAGAGTGGGTATGAATATGATGTTCTTTGGAACCTGCCCTATGCTCAGTTTTTAGAGAAGATGGCAGAAGCAGAGGGGTTGTGTTTTAAACCAACAGGGTTAGACACCTGTCCGCGCATGGTAATTGAGGCAAAACTGCTCGATTGCAAACTTGATATAAATGAATTGGTTCAACACCATGAAGAATCGTGGTTCAGTAAGTCGTACGAGGAGATTGTTGAATATTTAAAGAATCGTCCTGAATATTTTTGGAAAAAGGTTTTTCGATAGATGGACCATCACTTTACAGTAATTATCCCCGCATATAATTGCGAACGGTGGGTAGAAAAGAATATAAACTCAGTACTATCCCAACAGTACAGTAATTATGATTTAATCTACGTGAATGATTGTTCTACAGATAAAACACTGGAAGTAGCACAGGAGATTCTAGAAAAATCAAAAAAGAAGTTTAAGATTGTTTCTAATGAAACTAATAAAAAAGCATTGTGCAATCTATACGAACAGATATCGAATAGCAGAGAGGACACTATAATAGTGACACTTGACGGTGATGATACTCTTGCAGGTCGTGATGTTATTAGTTATTTAAATGAATTTTATCAAGACTCAAACTGTTGGTTAACTGTCGGGTCGTATTTGCAAAATGATAATTATCAGGTAGTGTCGCCAGAAGTCGTCGGAGATAATTATTGGGGATCCAACATAAGAAAGATGCCTTGGTCCTTTTCTCATTTAAGGACTTTTAGAAGAGAGTTATTTATGAGGATTAATAAAGAGGATCTTTTAGACGATGATGGTAATTTCTTTAAATGTACTTTTGATCGCGCCATGATGTATCCCATGGTTGAAATGTCCGGCGAAAGCAGGGTTAGATTGATAAAGAAAGTACTCTATATTTACAATAGGTATAATCCCATTTCTGTCGACAGAGTTGATCGACACAATCAATTAAGAATTGAGGCAAAAATAAAAGAAATGCCTCCATACCAAAGATTGGAAAAATTATGAACATATATTTGGATAATGTAGATGTTGGTTCCAGAAGCGGACCAAACCACTTTGCCAAAAAACTTAAAAAATATATGAAATTGCAGGGCGATACTTTTACGTTTTCTGATAGGTTCGACGTCCAAGTATCTTTTATACAAAAGGTTAGAGATCTTGCGCCACTATATCAAAGATTAGATGGCATTTATTTTAACAAAGCGTTCGATTATAATATGCAAAATAAAAATATTATAGAAACCTATAAGTCCGCCAAGGGTGTTATTTTTCAATCTGAATTTAATCGAGATTTGACATTTAAGTATTTTGGAGAACACGAAAATTATAGAATTATTCACAATGGAGCAGATCTTGATTACATCAACAGAGTTGAAACTCTAAAGCACGTAGGGTTGGATAGGTACGAAAACGTTTGGAGTTGTGCTTCTTCTTGGAGACCTCATAAGAGACTCAATGATAATATAGAATACTTTCTACAGCACAGCGGAGATAAAGATTGTCTTATTGTCGCTGGAGAGGTTGGTAAGGATGACATGGTCGTAAACAATAGGATTCACTATGTTGGAGACTTGAACATAGAAGCGCTCACATCTTTGTACAAAAGGAGCAAGTATTTTATTCATTTGGCATATCTGGATCACTGCCCAAACGTTGTAGTTGACGCAGCTGCTTGTGGTTGTCAGATCGTTTGTTCTTCTTCGGGAGGAACAAAAGAGGTTGCACCTGGTGCAATTGTTGTAGAAGAAGATCCTTGGGACTTTAAACCAACACTTCTATATGAACCACCAAGTTTAGATTTTACAAGAAAAAGAGAAAACCAATCAGCAGCAAATTTAGATATGGTTTATGTTGCTGCGCAATATAATAAATTTTTAGGAGATAATAATGAAAACAACTAACTTGATAGACTACTTTAATCGCATTAAATATGATTGGAAGACAGATTTAAGCAAATTGTCCACTATTTGTCATTTTACGAAAACCAGAGTTAACCCTAACAAAAATGAGGGCGATATGTCCTTTGGTGCGGAACAATGTTTTTTGGTCAAAGCAGTAGCAGGCAGCATGAACGCCGAGCGCTTCTTCGAAGTTGGAACTGGCCGCGGCACTGCATGTTATTCTGTCGCGCTAGAAGATTCAATAAAGGATGTAGTTACTGTTGATATTATTTCCCACTTCCAGAAAAAAAAAGAAGCGATCGGGTACAAAGAAGCGATTGTTTCAAACGATGATATATATCACATGATTCCATTTGAAGAGAAAGAAAAAATTAGATTCAAACATATCTCGGAGGTTCCGATGATACTTGATGAAATGGAAGAAGAATTTGATTTAGCATTTATTGACGGCAACCACACTGATATCAATGTCATTATGAATGATTTTAATATTGCTAACAAGTTGGTAAAATCTGGGGGTGTCATTTTGTTTGATGATTATCACCCAACAAAATTTGCTGTAAAAGAGGTTGTTGACAAGGTATTGGCAGAAAATAGTCAATTTAAAGCAGAACTTGTTTGTTTTCATGGACACTTGTTCGAGCAGGATAGAAAAGTTTCTGATACTGGGATTGTAGTGGTTACGAAGTGAAAATTTATTTGAATGATCCAAAAGAGTCTTGGATAGTTGATCGAATAAGGAAAGAGTGGTACGAGAACAACCAAGATATTGCTACTGAAAGCATTGAAGATTGTGATGTACTGTGGATCGTTGCCCCTTGGCAGTGGTCCTTAATACCTAGACAATACCTAGAGTCCAAGAAGGTGGTTTGTACGATTCACCATATTGTACCTAACAAATTTAAGCAACAAAATATAAATGAATTTTTAATCAGGGATACCTTTGTTGATGCATATCATGTACCGAACAAACATACAGAATACATTGTCAAGCAATTGACGAAAAAACCTGTTCACGTTGTGGGGTATTGGTACAATTCAAATCTTTGGAACCCCTTGGATAAATCTGCTTGCAGAAGTGAGTTTGGGATTTCACAAGATAAGTTCGTAATAGGATCTTTTCAGCGAGATACTGAGGGCGGCGATCTAGTATCACCAAAATTGGAAAAAGGACCGGATCTCTTTTGTGATTATGTGGAAAAAATTGCAGATGATAAAACATTAGTATTGTTAGGCGGGTGGCGAAGGCAATATGTGATAAACAGACTTAAGGAATCAGGGATAGAGTATAAATATGTTGAATTTGCGCCCATAGAAGACATTAAAAAGATGTATGCTACCTGTGACCTGTATGTTGTATCTTCTAGGCATGAGGGGGGTCCACAGGCGCTATTTGAAGCATCTGCAATGAAGGTTCCGGTGATATCTAACCCCGTAGGGTTGGCAGAAGAGGTTTTGTGTAAAAATTGCGTTTTTGACATAACAAAAAATATTTACTTCCCAACACAAGAGGATGTCGAGAATAACTTTAATAAAGTTAAAAAATATGATATTATTAAACACAAAAAACAATATATAAAAATATTTGAGGAGGTTTTGTGATGTCTCGTAGAGCACTAATAACAGGAATTAATGGAATGGATGGGTCGCATTTGGCAGATCTGCTTTTGTCTAAAGGATATCAAGTATGGGGAGTGGAAAGAAGATCTTCCACAAAAAACAGAACAAATACAAAACACCTTGAGGGTAAGATAACATTTGTCAATGGTGATATGACTGATCAAAATTCACTAGTCCGTTGTCTTAAGGAGAGCGACCCGCACGAGGTTTATAACTTGGCAGCGCAATCCTTTGTTGGTGAAAGTTGGAATACTCCAGAATACACTAGTGAAGTCACAGGACTTGGTGTTTTGAGAATGTTGGAGGCAGTGCGTGAGTATGGAAAACCAGTAAAATTCTACCAGGCAAGTTCCTCTGAAATGTTTGGTAGAATGATAGAGAACCCCGCCAAAGAAACAACACCGTTTTACCCCAGGTCTCCTTATGGTGTCGCTAAATTATATGGACACTGGATAACAAAAAATTATAGAGAATCTTATGATATTTTTGCCTGTTCAGGAATCCTCTTCAATCATGAATCAGAGCGAAGGGGGGTAGAGTTTGTAACACGTAAAATTTCTGATGGCGTTGCAAGAATACATTTAGGTCTTGCCGATCATATTTCATTAGGAAATCTAGAAGCAAAAAGAGATTGGGGGTACGCTCCGGACTATGTTGAGGCGATGTGGTTAATGCTACAGCAGGATAGTCCAAGTGATTATGTTATTGCAACTGGTGAAACGCACTCTATTAAAGATTTCCTAACTCATGCTTTTAATCATGTTGGGATTGCCGACTGGTCAAAATACATCAAGCAAGATCCAAGGTTCATGAGACCGGCCGAGGTTGATGTGTTGCGCGGAGACAGTTCCTTAGCAAGAGAGCAGATAGGGTGGACACCTAGAGTTGGTTTTGAGGAATTAGTAAAGAAGATGGTAACAAACGATATTAATCTTTTAAAATGAAAGTATATGTTAACAGAAAACCCAAGATGGGACCATGGGGCGGTGGCGCTAAGACTGTTAATAAATTAGTAGATCACCTTAAAGCAAACGGTCATACGGTAGTGTACCAGTTGCAGGAGGGGATTGATATTTTATTTTGTTTTGACCCTCGCCCTAATGATTATGGTGAGAGCATTAATCATATGTACACTTACCGAAAAGTGTTCCCTAATGCAAAAATAATACAGAGAGTGGGCGACGTTGGAACTCATAGCAAACCAGAGTTGACGGATTTGGTCAGATACTGTTTGGATAAATCTGATCATTTTATATTTCCCAGTGCCTGGGCAAAGGGGTATGTAAATTTTGCTGGTGACAACAGCAGTGTAATTTACAATTGTCCAATGAAAGAATTTTATAAAAACAGAAACGAGTCTGGATACTGTCCTCCCGTTCCGAGAGTAGTTACGCACCATTGGTCAACAAACCCAAAGAAGGGATTTGACTTGTATAAAAAATTTGAAAAATACTGTAAAGAGACAAATTTGTTTGAGTTTCATTATATCGGACAATTACCAAACAGAGTATCGTTTAGTGGGTACACTCCACCAATTTCAGTCGAGAGTCTGACGGAAGTGCTTCCTAAATATGATATTTATCTAACAGCATCTGAAGAAGAGGCCGGCGCAAATCATGTTCTGGAGGGCATTGCTTGTGGTTTACCGGTTGTGTATAAGAATTCTGGTGGCAGCATAGTGGAATATTGCGATAGTGTGGGCGAGGAGTACGCTGATTTTGATGAAATGATTTGGTCTCTAACGACAGTGAGAGACAATTATTCTATATACAAACGAAGGTGCTTACAATACAGCGATACAAATGATATGGTAGTGGAAAAATATCTTAATGTAATAAGGAGTGTGTACAATGAAGGTTAATATAAGTATTGATGACGTCAGTCCTCATCCGTATTCTTCTGTCCGGGTTTTGGAGAAGTGCGAGGAGCTTATTGAAGAATTCCCCGATATAAAGATCTCATTGTTTATTCCGACAGCATATTGGAGAACAGTAAAACCGGGCACCACAACAAAAATACCGTTAAATTTGTCTAATTTTCCTGAATTTTGTGAAGAGATTTCTGATCTTGATCAAGGCAATTACGAAATTGGGTTTCATGGGTATTATCATGGTATTCCTGGTAGGTCTGACAACGACGAATTTCAAAATCTTTCATATGATGAGACCAATCACAAGATAGATCTAATGCTAGAAGAGGTCAAGAAATCGGGATTGGAAAAGGTGTTTAAAAAAATGTTCAGACCACCAGCATGGAGGATGAATCCAGATGCTTTTAGATGTTTGCATGATCGCGGTTTTGAGTTATTTGCTTTAACGGATTTAGACTATGCTCTAAAGACTTACGATGGTTCTGAAAAACTTTACCCATCTACAAATTCATCTCAATTTCCCCCGTCAAGACCGCTAAAAGTGGACAAGGTTTGTGGTATAGTATATCATGCGTGTGAATGGGATGGAAATTATTTAAATTCTGAAAAAGTTCATGATTTAGTAAACTTTTTAAAAGATAAGGAGAAAGAGTTTGTTTTTTTGGAGGGGTTGTTGTGAGTAGTTTTAAAAAATTGGAAGTAATTGTTCCGACCTATAGGTCTAGAGATTTGACTAGGTCGTTTGTAAGAAGTTTTGAATATTTTAAACCTGATGATATGGAGGTCGTATTTCACCTGGTAGAGAATTCTGCGGATGTGTCCTACAAGGATGAGTCGATCACGTGGGCAAAAGACGTCAGATGGTATAATAATCCAGATGCTGACACGAATGAAAATGCAGCAAACAATAAGGGTTCGTGGGCAAACTGTTCTGCGATTGATTTTGTAAAGCACGATATCGAAAGTGAGTTTGTATTTTTATGTCACAACGACTGTATCGTTACGAGCAGGTTGTTTTTTGAGGAGTTGGGATCGAAAGTGCTAGAAGGGTGTAAACTTATCGGAACACTAAGATCCCCTGCAAGAAACAACTATCTTCACAGTTCTGGACTGCTGGTTGAGACTGAATTGTTTAAGGAGGTCGGGGTAACACCAGAGTTTCATCGAGATGTGGATGTCTGTGAAATTTTAACTGTTCATTGTGTTGAGAATGAAATACCCTATTTTGCATTTGATAGTACATTTTCAAACAGAGAATTGTTTGAGTCATGTAACGAACCGTGGAAGTCTTTAGGTGCTTCTTGTGGTGTTGACAGGACATTGGACAGCAATCACACGGAGGTTATTTACGCACACCTTGGTCGAGGATCTGAAAAAAACTTTAAGCAATACTTCAAACAAGGGAAGATATTGTATGATGATTGGAATTCTTTGTGTGAAAATCTTTTAAAAAAGGAAGATGATGAATCGAAGTGATAAGAGAGTTTCTGTCTTCGGAGGTACGGGATTTATTGGTGGTAACTTTTGCAACATGTATAAAAACGAAACCATCACGGTAGACAGAAACATAAGAAAACCATTCACAAATCAAGTTTTGTACCTTATAAGCACAATCCACAATTATAATGTGTTTGATAACCCATATGTGGATATTGAGACCAATCTCAGGATTCTAATAGAAACCCTAGAACAATGCAAGGATCAGGATGTGGTTTTTAATTTTGTTAGTTCTTGGTTTGTATACGGTCAAACAGATCAATTGCCGGCGAAAGAAGACACAAACTGCAACCCGAAGGGGTTTTACTCGATTACAAAGCGATGTGCCGAACAGTTATTGATATCTTATTGTGAAACTTTTAATATTCAGTATCGAATATTAAGACTTTGTAATGTTTATGGAGTTAATGCAACAAAGGTTTCAATAAAAAGAAACGCCCTTCAGTATCTTGCAAGTGAAGTTGTTCATGGAAGGGACATCAATCTTTATAATGCTGGCAGTGATGTGAGGGACTTTATGCATGTCGACGACGTTTCTAGGGCAATGATGCTTTGCATCGAAAAGGCGCCATTAAATGAAATTATAAATATTGGTTCAGGCACCCCACAAAAATTTGGTGAAGTCATGAAATATGTGAGAGAGCGTACAGATTCAAATAGCGTATTTCATGATGTGGATCCACCAGATTTTCATAAGAAAGTACAAGTAAAGGATATGTATCTGGACACAACAAAACTTAGGTCACTAGGTTTCACCCCAGAAAAAAACTTTTGGGATCAAATAGATAAAATAATAGAAATTTCAAGGGAGTAAACAATGAAAAAGATTTTGATAGCAGGTGGAGCAGGGTATGTTGGCACCCTTCTAACCAATGAATTGATGGATAAGGGGTATGATGTTCATGTTATTGATCTTTTATGGTTTGGGTCTCATTATAGTGGGGATGTAAATTTACAAAAAAAGAACATAGTTGACCTAACCACAAGTGATTTAGTCGGGTTCGACTGTGTTGTTTTTCTTGGCGGGTTATCAAATGATCCTATGGCAAAATACAGTCCATCGATGAATTTTGTAGAAAACGCTGCTGTGCCTTCCTATTTGGCGTTCATTTCTAAAGAGGCAGGTGTGAGAAGGTTTGTATATGCTAGTACATGTAGTGTGTACGGATATACAGCAAATCAGTTGTTGGATGAAGACAGTGATTCAATATCCCCTCAATATCCATATGGTATATCTAAATTGGCAGCTGAACGAGCGATCATAAATATGACTGATGACGTGTTTAGACCGATCGCTCTTAGGAAGGGTACCGTCGGCGGATGGTCGCCAAGAATGAGATTTGATCTAGTCGTAAATGCGATGACTAAAACAGGGTTAACAGAGGGAAAGATTATCGTTAACAATCCGTCCATATGGAGACCACTAGTAGACATTCGAGATGTAGTATCTGCCTATGTTAGATCGATAGAATCTAATTTGGATATAGCAGGAGTCTATAACATCTCAGAGGACAACTATACCATCGGACGTTTGGCAGATTTGGTCCGCGATACTCTTGTCGATGATGGTCATAATGTAAAAATAGAAACAAAAGACGTTCAGGATTTTAGAAACTATAAAGTTTTAAACACAAAAGCACAAATGGAATTGGACTTTAAACCTAGATATACGCCTCAAGATTCTGTTAAATCTATTTTAAAAAATGTTAAAAATAATCTTGATTTAAATGATAAAAGATATTATAATATTAAAGTTTTTAAGGAAAAATTTTAATGACTTTTAAAGAATATTATCAACATTACTTAAGTCTGCATCAAAACAGGTGGTGCAGGCGGTTACATTTTATTGGACAAATGGTCACAATTGTATTTTTATTTTCTATTCTCTACACTCAGACATGGATATTAATACCACTTGTGCCATTTGTAGTATATCCTTTCGCTTGGAGTGGGCATTATTTTTTTGAAAAGAATAAACCAGCTGCATTTTCAAATCCTTTGTGGGCAAAGGTGTGTGATTGGATGATGACAAGAGATATTTTATTAGGGAGAATAAAGTGGTAGAATCAGCAAATAGTAAAGAATTGTTTATCTTAAAGATGGTGGAAGAATACATCAATGAGAAAGAGAAGAATAAAACTTGGACAGCGGGAGAAGATTGGGTTAGATATGCTGGACCTTTTTTTGATAGTGACGAATATGTTAGATCCGTAAAGTCTCTCCTGAGTGGGTGGTTGGTTCTTGGTCAAGACGCTATCAAGTTTGAAAGAAAGTTTCCAAAGTTTTTTGGTAAGAAATTTGGTATATTGACAAATAGTGGATCAAGTGCAAATTTATTAATGATGGCATCGATGCGCTCAAAGAGGTTGTATAACTTTCCAAAAGGCACAAAAGTGATAACTCCAGTTGCTGGATTTCCGACAACGATTAATCCAATATATCAGGTTGGTTTCGAACCTGTTTTCGTGGATATTGAACTGGACAGTTTGAATCTTGACTTGAATCAACTGGAAGAGGCAGCAAAGGGGGGTGCGAAGATTTTGACATTTGCCCATGTTTTGGGAAACCCGCCAAATATGGATAGGGTAATGGATATTGTTAAGAAGTACGACCTGGTTTTGCTGGAGGATACTTGTGACGCACTCGGAGGCACTTACAGGGGCGAACTACTTGGGTCTCATGGGGAGATGGCATCTTGTTCTTTTTATCCCGCTCATCACATTACTATGGGCGAAGGTGGGTTTGTTTCTACTAAAACCTGCGAACAGGAAAGGGTAGTGAGAAGTTTTAGAGAGTGGGGCAGGGGATGTTATTGTGTCGGGAAAGCGGCAAACCTATTAAAAAACGGAACATGTAAGAACAGATTCGACAACTGGATTCCCACATTACCTAATGAAATTTTTGATCATAAGTTTGTGTACGAGGAAATTGGGTACAATCTTAAACCAATTGAACTTCAAGCATCTATGGGGTTAGCGCAAATCGAAAAGATTGATACCATATCTGAAAGAAGAAAGTCAAACTACAGTAAACTCTTTGATGTTTTTGAAAAGTATGAAGATCACCTTCACTTGCCGAGACCCACGGAACACTCAGACCCAAGTTGGTTTGCTTTTCCTATGACAGTGAAAGACGGTGCACCTTTCAAAAGGTCAGACATCACATCTTACCTGGAAGATCACAAAATTCAAACACGCAATTATTTTGCAGGTAATATCATGCTTCAACCTGCATATGATCACTTGGCAGACACCAGTGAGATAATTAAAAAGTTTCCTGTCTCTAGAAAGGTGACAACAGATACATTTTTTCTTGGCACTAGTCCTGTTATTACTGGTGAGCAGATCGACTATGTTGGTTCGGTTGTGGACAAGTTTATGAAGGAAGAGATATAATGGGAATGACAGATAACCAAATAGTAGAGCGGTACTCATCTGTTGTTAGTGGTATTTTGAATGAACTTTTAGTTGGTTCTAAGGTTGCTTGGTTGGGGCAGAAGCACCCTTCATCGGGGCAAGATAAGTTTTTATATGATTCCATCATGTCAGGGGTGAACAATGATTTGGATCATACATTTTACGACCTAAACAACGAAATATTTGAAGGATCAGTTAGGTGGGACGTTCACTCGGAATGGGATATAAGTGGGTACGATTTAGTTCTTGGGTTGAGAGTTTTATATTTGTGTGATTCTAGAAAAAAACTGCTGTCTAATTTAAAGAATATATCTACAAATAACGATATGGTAGTTTTTGATTTTATGACTGGCAACCCTGTTGCAATTAATGGCACTGAATGTTTTATGAAAAAGAACAGCAGTCCAACAATTCTTCCATTCTTTGAGGGGTTGTATGATGGGTCATTCGGCGTGTCTTCAAATCACGAAGATCAAGTTATTACTTTGGAGCATATCAGGTCGAGCGGAATGGATATTGATAATATATTAACTTTTAGAGATAGTGTTAAAAGAAGGTTTTATACGTTATGCGAGGTCAGGGGTGCAACTTAACTTTTTTCTTAGAGAGATGACTCATCTTAGATACTATGCCCCTGTTGTCAAAGAAGGGAACATCAGGGGGGCAAAGTCTACATTTTATGTTGTTCCATCTGGAAAATATAATTGCCCATTTGCTCATCAAAAAAAATTAGAAACATTTTGTGAACAAAACTTTGTTTCTGTTGGACCCATTAATGAAATTGTTGATTGTCAAGGATTTCTTTTTACTTCTGAAGAGTCAGGAATTGATATTATAAAAGGTAACAAAAAAGCAAAAAAGATATCAATGACATATCAAACAGATTTTATCAAATCTTATAAAAATTATTTTAATCATGTAGATAATGTAATGATGCCTAGTAGGAACATTGCAGATTTTTATGGATTACATAATTCAAAAAACTTATATGTCGGCATACCTAAATATGATATCGAGTTGGATGAGACATTAATTTGTGAAAAATACAAATTAAATAAAGATGAGAAAAAGGTGCTTTTTATTTGGCCAAAAACAAGAGACTTGCACAAATTTCCTATTGATATTATTAATAATTTTAACGAATTGGGTTGGCGAGTGTTGATCAAAGCCAGGGCAAAAGACCCAGTTTCGCAAGGCACAAAAAAATCCATGGAAGAAAAAGGAAACCGTATCTTTTACGACGATTGGTACCCTCACACATCTCAGGAGTTACTTGAGGTGTCCAATCTTGTTGTTAATTGTGGATCAACAACAATAGAAGAGTGTGTTATGCATGAGGTCCCTCTAATTAATTTTGATATAAAACCCTCTATTCGACATGGACAGAAGCAACCTTACCGAGTTACACATTCTTATTTGTATGACTATGATTTTTGTCTAAATCTCAAGTCTCTTAACTCCTCGTTTGACACGCCCAAGTTAGAGTCGATGATTGCAGGACTGCTCTTAAGGGATCTAAATCATTGTTTTAAGCAGTGCAAAAAAGATTGGATGTATGATCACAAAAATACTTGTAAAAATTTGCTTGATGTGATATGATACCGTTATGAAAATGATAGCAATAATACCTGCCCGTGGCGGATCCAAACGACTACCTAGAAAAAATATTTTTCCTATATGGGGAAAACCATTGATCTATTGGTCAATAAAGGCAGCAAAGGAAAGTACACATATCACAGACGTCTGGGTTTCTACTGAGGACGACGAGATAGCAAAGATTGCAATCAAGAGTGGTGCAAAGGTTCACAGAAGAGATGTGGGTCTATCAAGAGATCATGTTTACAAGATGGAAGCAATCCGAGATACCATTTCTTATCTAGAAGATAATGATCTTGAAGCAAATGTTTATATTTCTTTGCAAGCAAACTCTCCAGAGATAACTTCTGGCATACTTGATGATAGTATTGAGGTGTTTTTGGAAAATGACAGAAATGAATTAATAAGTGTTGGACCTGACCTGATGCAAAATGCAGCATTTAGAATCTTAAAAAGAGGATATGCACACCAAAAAGACTTGAGCACTAAGTGTGGAGTTTACATGTGCAATATTCATGATGTACACACTCTTGAAGATGTAAAGTTTATAGAAGAAAGAAATGCTGACTTCACCGAATAAAGAGATGCTCGCTGTAGTCTCCATGCTGACTGAACCGAGTAAAGTTTTAATTTTTGCAGCACACCAAGATGACGAAACTATAGGGTGCGGCGGAACAATAAAAAAGTGGTCCGACCTGGGAAGCGAAGTGCATGTTTGTTTTGTTACGGACGGTGCTACTGGAGTAGAGCAAGGCACGGACGGTCGCGATATAATTACAACAAGAATGCTTGAAGCGGATAAGGCGGGTAAGATCCTTGGTGTGCACAAGATACATAATTTGGGACTCCCATGTCAAAACATTATTAATAATCAAGAAACGTTTCACAAAGTAATACAAAAAATAAGAGAGATAAAACCAGACCTGGTGATTACGCACAACCAGGTTTGTAAGCATAGAGACCACAAGATAACTTCAATTATAGTGGAGGAGTCTTGCTGGAAAGCGTCAGAAAACATATTAGAGGAGTTGGGTGATGTACACGTGGTTCGGGCCATATGGTCTTTTGAAATTTTGGATCCTTTTGATAACCCTGACTATGTTGTGGATATTACTGAGCAATACGAACACAAGATAAGGGCGTTCGACGCTTACCACTCACAGTCAGAAATATTAGGAGACATACATAGGTATATGGACGGTATTACCAAGGTTAGGGGTTATGCAATAGGAACCCGCCGTGGTGAGTCTTTTAAGAGAATAGGGATAATTCCAAGTAAGTTATGAGTTATGTAGCAATAACCTCCAACCATATTAGACATCATGAGTTTGTAAAAAGAATACAAAAACATGTAGATCTAGACCTTATAATTTCAGTTGAAAAGA
>MDTB01209127.1_pt1 | contig 16813 bp, 18 predicted proteins | sample 811161 | NCBI WGS metagenome assembly MDTB01 (sample SAMN05326650, study PRJNA326480) | marine metagenome | isolation source: seawater | place: Mediterranean Sea | collected 2009
AAAATAAGTTTGCTAGTAAATTATTAGAACAAATTTATTCAAAAGGATCTAATAAAAGCGAAAGTGTTACCTTCGATATTTTACCTTTATTCACATATATTTCAAAAATAATACCTACTTTGTTATTCTCATTTTTTATTTTGGACTCTGCACTAAATAAAAACTCAAAGGCATTTATATTAATTATGGGAGTAATTATGTCCTTTTTTATAACTATGCTATTTAATTCTGGTCTAACAAATGCTCTTGGAAAACCTGCAAGTGGAAAACTAGATCAGGCAAATTTTTGTACAAGTTATAATAATCCATTTTTTTCATCTAAACAAAATTATTATAATATTCCTTCTTCCTCTGTTCTTATCATGTCATTTATTATTGGATATATTGGACTATCCGTCTATAATTTAGATAAATCAAATCTTCCATTTTTTATCGTTCTCCTTATTCTTACATTTAGCGATATAACTGCTCAATTATCTGGAAACTGCACCAATATTGAGGGTGTCTTTATTGGACTCTTTTTAGGCATTGGTTTTGGAATAGCATGGTGGATGTTAGTATATAAAGTGAAAAAAGATCAGCTATATTTTTATGAAAGTGATTCTAATCCGGACAAATGTAAAATACAAAATAAACAGTTTAAATGCAAAATAAGAAAAACTTAGACCCAAAATGATCTTCCTCTCTTTAAAAAATATGTGTGAGTAAATCTTATATGATATCTACGATTTGTCATAATATCGGGTGCTCTTGTTCTTTGAATCATCATAATATAATTGTTATATACCCTTGAAAAATTTTTATTGTAATATTGATTTATTATTTCAAAAGGTTGAATAGGTTTGTTTGTTTTTTGATTAACCCAATTATGAAAATTATAAATATATAATATAAGATCATTCTTTGAGTTAATTTTATTTAAATGTTTCCAACTCATATTTTTTAATGCATTTTCTTTACACATTGGACAATTTAAATTCATAATTACGTTGTTTATTATTTGCAAAATATATTGTCTCTCATAGATAAATCTATCATCTCTTATTTTTATTGTTAAACTATGTAAAAAATCCCAGGTTGGATGTGACCAATATTTCATACCTATAATATAACATAAAGATAAATTACTCTATTTATAAATGCAAAACACATTTTTCAATTTTAATCAAGAATTAATGAAGTCTATTTCAAATAATGATAATAAGACATCTAATGATAATATATGTCTTATTTCAGGTGATATATTAGATAAAAATGAATGTGTAACACTTCCATGTAATCACAATTTTAACTACAAAGATATTTACTATGAAGTTATATATCAAAAAAAAAAATCTTAATTTGGATTCGTTACAAATTATGTGTCCATACTGTAAAACACGACATAATACACTTTTACCAACTACTTCAAAATTTCCTAAAATAAAATTTGTTAATTTTCCAATTAAATATTGTCTAGGTATAAATAAATGCAAATATGTTTTTAAAACCGGTAAAAAACAAGGCGAGTTATGTAATAAATTTTGTGAATCTGATTATTGTGCGGCTCACTCATACAGCAAATGTGATTATGTTTTTAAGAAAGGAAAGCGTAAGGGACAACTATGCAATGCAAGATGTTGCGATAATAAAAGTAAATGCTCAAAACATAATAAATAATATATAATAATTAATATATGGACAAAAACGAGATGATAAATACTATAAAACAATATATTCAAATCGATAATGAACTGCAAAATCTTTTACAAAAAACAAGAGTTTTAAGAAAAGAAAAGAAAGATGTCGCTGATAATTTAGTTAATATTATGAAAAAACACGAAATTGATTGCTTTAACACTAATGATAGTAAGTTAGTTTATTCTAAAAATAATATAAAAAGCCCACTTAGTAAAAAACACCTTATTACCACCATTTCATCATATTTTAAAGATGATCCCGTATTGGCCGAAAAACTTTGTAGCCATATTTTGGAAAATCGTGAAGTAAAAGAAAAAGAAAACATAAAAAGAAAAATGTTAAAATAAATTATGGATAAAGTTTTGTTGTTTTTTAAAGAATGTAATTTTATTGATATAACATCTATCGACCAATTAACAAATGTTGAGTTCGAAAGAAATTTTATATTATCACTAAATTATGAAACAATGAAAGCAAATATCCCCATGCTTAAACAAACTTTTAGTTCATCCGAACTAACAAGTTTACAAAATAATGCCGAGATTAAACAAAAATGGCCCCAACTAAATATCATTAGACAACTTTTATCTAGTATAAATTTAAAACTAAAACCAATAAGAAAAGCAAATGGTTATGACAAGTATGGTAAAAAATTATACAGAAGATTGTTTATTATTACTAAAATGGTTTAGAAGATAATCAATTTATATAATATGATTCGTTATTGTAATACGATCGTTCCTATTTTTTTATTTGTAGCACGATGTAATGCTGCGTGTTATAATCCACAATGGTGGTTCTCAGAAAGTATGGTACCCGGAAAAAAACCGGATTGTTCGCCGGTAACAATCTCAAATAAATTTTCTAATAATATTTACATAGGAACTTTAAATGATTGCAAATCGGCATGTCAAAATTCCACACAATGTGATACTATTCTGAGATATGGAATTAATAATAAAAACGTTAATTGGTTTTGTAAGGCTTATAATTGTGGTAATTTAAATAATATATCGTGGTCTAATGATCTAAACGAAACCTTTGGAATAACAGATAGTCATAGCTATTACCTAGTATGTAATACTATTTTTACAACCGACTCACCAACCCCCATGCCAACACAACTACCCACTCAAACACCTACCAAACTACCCACGAAAACACCCACCAAACTACCAACGCCAACACCAACCGTAAATAATATGTCGAAGACCACACCCTCACCTACAGTACTTGACGATAATAAAAAATTTGATACAAATCTTATAATTTATTTGTCACTAGGATCAGTAGGGTTAATAGGATGTATTGCCGTAGTTTTATATTACAGGTGTAATAAGAACGCGGTAAATCCGAGACCCGAATCTCCTAGTTAGTAAACAAAGAAGGAATATTATATACTGCATTGCCCATATTATCGTAATCTTTCTCATATTTTGCAATCACCGTAGGGATTGAATTTGCCCAAATCGCATTTGGATCATAAACATTTCCGTTATCATCCAAATAATACATAATCCCATTTATCTCGTGTAAAAATAAATCTGTCTTTTTCTTAGTTTCCTTTACTTCCTGTCCACAACAATCACTAATAACGCCATAAGGAGTGCCCTTCTCATGAGTGCCGCAAAACACGAGATCTCCCTTCTTACGTCGAGTACATTGCTCTCCATTTGCACGTTTTGCAACACACCTATCACAAAATGGTATATTGTTTTTCATACGTTTTCTTTTTTGAAAATGTTCCGGTAATATCAAAATCGGGTCTGAATTGTTTATGTATTCAATATATTCATTTTTTTGTAGAGTGTGAAGATTAAGTATCAAATCTCGCTTAAGTCCATCATACCATTCCCCGATTACACCATTTAGCTTATTTTCCATTATTGATTTAAATTTACATAAATATATCTAAATCAATTTTTACAATAATCCTATTTTTGACGGTAATATTATATAGAAAACAAACATAACTATTATAAATACTATGTAATTTAATACATATTTGAGAGGTAGATTATAAAAACTAAATATTTTACCTACAACATTTAGAACTAAATAGAATAAAATTATATATAAAATTGTTTTTATCATATATAATTATTGTTTATTATATTAAACACATATTGTCTTATTTTTTTGTAAAATAAAATAAATAAATTTTAATTTACTTTCACAAGATAAATAATCGAAATATATTCTAAATGTTAATCGAGTTTGTAAATAAAATAGTAATAAATATATACACATAATAGCATATACATTAGTAGATAATATGTACATCAATCTTCTAAATAATATTGTATTTAACATTGTTCTATAGTTAATGGATAGATATTATGATTTGATCTAACATTATAACTATATGATTCTCCATGTTTTATGTATAAACTTTCATAATGATCCTTGTCAATTGTTATTTCACCCAAAAAACCAGCACATCTAATCAATGCCTCTTTTGATTTCACTCTATCATACGGTTCAACCATAAATACAGGTTTTCCATTTTTTATTTTACCACCTAAATAATAATCAGCCAAAATTGTTTCTTTATTTCCACCTATGAAACATACTACTGGAATTTCTATTTTTTTGTTGTTTAATTTTAAAAATATAAATTCAGGATTATTAACAAAAAAATTCGTTACTCGACTATCAATTTTAGTATCTGTCATCATTTTTTTGTTAACAATTTCGTCAATTAATACCCATTTTTGTTCTGTACCTACATTAGGTGGCTCTGTGCATAATATATACTGTAATCCATTATACTTTTTCGCTCCAATCTGTGTTGTATTTTTCAATTTATCTAATACAAAAAAATATTTATCATTTTTTTTTTCTAATAATATTTCTAAAAAAGGAACCTCGTTTTTTTTATTAATCTTATAATAACAATAAACTGCGTTTATATCCTTTACAATATTTGGTAAATTTTCTATATACGTTACTTTATTTACTTCTATATCATTAATATTAAATGGTGGTATATCATCTGTATCTATATTAATATTACCTGCATTACTATATTTTCTATTACGCAATATATCAATGTTGGATAAATTGGGATTATTCATATATTTTATAGTTATTTTAAAAATTGATTTATTTCTAATTACTTATAATCTAATAATTATGGATTTCTATCTTAAACAACTTATTATTCTATACATTATATTAGTAATTACATATAATGAATCTGATGACTACGATTTTTATTGTGTTCCCGGGAGCACAGAATGTTAATAATAAATTATTTAGAATATAATATATATATTTTTTATATATGTCAAATGAAACTATACTTTCAAAATCTTTAAATCGTGCTTTTCGTGGAGGAGTTTCGGGGTTTTCTGCCATGTGTGTTCAAGTTACTTCTCTAATGTGGCTAAGAACTATAATGAATTTTCAATATCGTCATGGTGGAACTATTAAAAATTCAATATCTACCCTTTACAAAGATGGGGGCGTTCTCAGATTTTATCGAGGTTATGCAGCCGCAATTTCTATTGGACCCCTTTCTCGATTTGGAGATACCGCTGCTAACTCTTTTGCTATAAGTTTATGTGATGATAGTACCCCAACAGCTATAAAAACATTATCAGGTTCAGCACTGGCTAGCTCATGGAGAATTTTTTTGATGCCAATTGATGCCTTAAAAACAAATTTACAAGTAAATGGAAACTTACAAGGATTAAAAAATAATATCAAGGTCAATGGAATTAAAAGTGTTTACAATGGTACAACCGCATCAATGACCGCAACATTCGTAGGTCATTACCCCTGGTTTTTAACATATAATATTCTTTCTGAAAAAATTCCTGAACAGGATACTGTTGCTAAAACACTTATGCGAAATGCGACGATTGGTTTTACGTCATCAGTCGTTTCTGATTGTGTTTCAAATTCTTTGAGAGTTGTGAAAACTGTAAAACAAACTAATAATAACAAGTCATCTTATAAAAATATAATCACGGCAATAATAGAAAAAGATGGCATTCACTCACTTCTTGGTCGTGGACTTAAAACAAGAATCTTAACTAACGCCGTTCAAGGTATGATGTTTACAGTATGTTGGAAATATTTTGAAAATAAATTATCTACAACTTAACGTATTTTATAAAATTAAAACTTAAATTATTTTCTATATGATTTTTATCATAAACTATACTATAATTACTTAAGTTGATGTGTGGAAAATATTTTGGATTAACGCATTTTTCATTATCTAACAAGCTATGATTTATTTTTGTAATATATAGGTGTCTTTGTTTATTAAGTTGAAATGCCATATTATAAATACTTGATCCACCAATAATAAATATTGTTTCTATATTTTTGTTTTCAGAAAGACTTTTTATTAGTTGTTGAAAATTATTACTTTGTATTACATCTGAGTGTATTTTGGTATTTTTATTAGTTATTACACAATTAACTCTATTTGACAATGGTTTATATTTATCGGGTATTGAATCCCACGTTTTTCTACCCATCACTACTGCATTTTTTTTGTGACAATCTTTTGTTTTTGATGTTATATCTTTAAAATATTTCATATCCTTTGAAATTTTGTATACTAAATCATTGTCTAATCCTATTATACCATCTAGATTAACGGCAGATATTATATCATATTCCATAAATATTAAATGTATTTATTTCTAACTCAATTAATATTTATTGTGGAAATTCAACAGGGTATGGTCTATTTAATGGATATAAAATTGATGATATGTTTGCTCTTAGCACTGCTAAATTATCAGTTTGTGGAGCTGGTGGAATTGGTGGAAATGTTTGTACAATAGTACCAAGATCATTTGTTTCAAATAAACCAAAATCGTCATTATCTAACAAGTGTTCCGTAACTGAACCATATAAAATATTAGTATCAAAACTTGCAATTACGTTGAGATATTCCGGCTTTTCCGATTTCATTGCCAATTCTTTTAAAAAAATAAATATTTTAGTATCATCAACTCCCATGTTTTGAAAAATATTAATCTGTCTTGCAATTAAATCACGAAACAACTGCAACGATTGATCATCTGGTCCCCATTCACTAATCCTTTGAACGATTATCGTCAAGCAATTATCATCGTCTAAATCTGTATAACCTATTGGAGATGCACGTGGAAATTGTTCTAGTATATTTCGAATATTTTGTAGATCTCTAGTTTCCGCATTTGTATACAGAAGTTCCTCTGCAATTTTTAACTGTATTTCCGGTTTAATTAAATAAAGAGTATGATAAACTAATGCATATTTTTTATTATCGGTAAATTCAATTGCATATTTATCGTATATTTCATTAAAATTTTGCATTGTATGATGTATAAATTCAAAACTAATTAACTGACTAAATTGAAAAATAAAGTTTGCATTTTCATATAGATTTAATCCAGCTTTTAACATACAAGTTAGGTATAATAATAAATCTTCATGATGTATTTGTTGATTAAATAAAGTATCAAATACATTATACGTATCATCATTTGAACCATCCATAAGAACAGGCAATTTTGAAAATATAGTAATGCATACACTTGTTACGTGACTAAAAATATTTTGATATTCAGGTATTTGAATAGGCATTGATCCAAATTTATTTTGTTGAAAGTTTTTAAAGAAAATAACTATAACCGAATACCAAAGATTATCATTTTGGGAACCAGGCCATAATAAAAGGATACTTTCCAATTCTTTACACATCGTTAGAATTTTTTTTTCATTAGTTATAAAGTTTCCACTCATATCAAAAGAAAGTTTTAATATTTTTTGTATAATTGTTCCTCTAATCATATTAACATCATTTGGATCTTGATTAGAAGTTAAATATTTTGTTGGAGAAGACATATATATAGTTGGTAAATATTATTTACAAAATTCTAAATAATTATTATAAATAAAAAAATTTCACAAAAGTGCTATGTTTTTAAAACTTTTTTGGAATTTCTGAATTTGGACATTTTTTTTTGTCCAATTTTGAGATTTTCTTAAAAAAGTTTCAAAAATACCTACTTTTATGACTTTTTTATTGAGATGCTTTGCCTTTTTTTATTTTTCATATTTTTTATGGTTTGTGTGGTTGGTAAGCATAAAAAAAGGCACTATAAAAATGTCTCGGACAAATACTCAAAATGCTACACCACCGAGCACGCATATTATTATTTTAATTGTGTCACTGGTTTGAATATTATTATTATAACTTAATATATCAATTTTTAGACGGCGTCAGTAACATGCTAACAAAACGAGCACAATCAAATTTGACATATTTTATGAAACCATATATCAGTTTAATATTAGATTATGTAAGCAAAAAATGCCTTACTGGGTTGGTAACATGCTACCAAATTATTTGGTATTTGGACATTTTTCTCAAAATGCTACACATAAAATTTATTATTTTTTTTTACTTAATTTATCTACTATTATGTAGGTTTTTTAGGTTGTAAAATAATAACATTCTTCAAATATTGACGAGTTTTTTTTATTTTTGTGTGCTGGATCAATTATATGCATCACTTGTTTTCTTGAATAAAGTGTATAATAATTTATTAATAAATTTTGATCAACAAGAACATTTTTGTTTTTTTGACATTCAGATATAAACATGCTAGATACTTTTTGCGATATATGTTTTGCCAACAAACTATGTGTTATTTTTTCATCTCCCCACTCGAATAAAGGTTTTTCAGGATGCCATTGCGTTCCGAAGAATGGATATTTTTTAAATTGTATCGTTGAAATATATTCAAGACCATCTTTATCTTTATTTGTTGACAATATGTCAATTTCATCATTGAATTTTTTTTTATTTTCTTTGTTGAATAGTAATCCATAATGATGGTTCATATATATACATTTTTTTTTAAAGTAGTCAAAATCACATGATCTAAAATCTTTAAAAAATAACGAATTATTTTTATTATCAATTATGTTTAGTGAAACGTTTTGGTGACCTGCATTTAATTTATCGCGTAAAAGTGATTCGTAATCATTGTCTACTATCTCTTTTTTTATTATATCAGTTGGGTTCATTTTGGATAATATCAGCATATACTCAAAACCTAAACATATCGAAAATAATGCAAAACTTTTTTGTTTTTTAGCATAGTCAAATATTAATTTATATGAAACAGTGTATTGATAATAATCTAATACTGTTGATCTATCTATAGATCCACCCGGAAATAAAACACCATTAACTTGCTTTAATATTGATAATATTTTTTTTTTCGACCAATGTAATGGTATGGGTAATACCTTTGCTCCGCTCATCTCAATCCATTTAACATATGAGCTAGGAAGATATGACAATTTTTTTTTGTGACTTTTATATAATTTATGCTTTGAAACAGGTATCGTTAAAATTCCAATTACAGGTCTTTTATTTTTTAAAGAATTTGTATGAAACACTGGTGGATTTTTGCATTTCTTTGTTTTGTTTTTTTCTTTCTTTCTATGATGTTTATTAGAACGAGACTTCATATATTAAACAGATATAAAAATATATATTATTATATATTTATGGATGAAAAAAAAGATCACAAGTGGGGATTCTCTGATTCTAATTTTATGATTCATAGTGAAACAAATGAAATTGAAATGACTGGAGATAGATATTTAATTTGTGGATATAAAATGCCTAATTTTCTAAATTTCATTAGAGACGAATTTAAGTTGGAAAAATTAGAGACACAGTCTCCACTTAAAGAAGTAAAATATAGTTATACTCGATCGAAATTAGATGCCGAATCAAATTCCGATAAAAAAGAAAAAATTGTGCTTTATCTTTCTGAAAATAAAATAGAATTTTCTATAGATAATAAAGAAAGATTAATACATTCACACGGACAAACATCGGCATATGAATTACATGATATACTTTATATTGGAGAAGGTATTAATATGGTTGATTTAGTGGTTTTTCCAAAATCAAAAAATCATATAGAATCAATCATTAAGTTGGCAAATGATCATCATTGTTGTTTAGTTCCATATGGAGGCGGCACAAATGTATCACACGCACTCCTTATTCCAAAAACCGAAACACGTATAATAATATCTGTTGATATGCGTAATATGAACAAAATGATAGTTTTTAATAAACGGGATAATTTTGCCGAATTTGAAGCAGGTATAACTGGTAAAAGGATGGAAGAATTATTAAATGACAAAGGTTACACAAGTGGTCACGAACCTGATAGTTTAGAGTTTTCTACTTTAGGTGGATGGGTGTCAACCAATGCAAGTGGTATGAAAAAAACTAAATACGGTAACATTGAGGATATCGTAATCAATTACAGCTTACATACACCATCGGGTACTATAAAAAATTTTATAGATACCCCTAGAAATTCTCATGGATCACAACTAGATTCTTTGATATTTGGTAGTGAAGGAAATTTTGGTATAATTTCTACAGTTAAAATTAAAATACATATGTTACCTCAAAAAAAATTGTACCAATCACTATTATTTAGAGATTTTAAAACAGGAAAAGAATTTTTAGAGAATCTTAATATAAATTATAGTGAATTAATACCTGCCAGCATACGATTGGTTGATAATTTACAATTTAGATTTGCACTAGCCCTAAAACCGAAACCCACCCTTTTTAAAAAAGTAATCAATTGGTTAAAAGATCAATATATAAATAATTATTGTGGGTTTGAAAATAATAGAATGGTTCTTTGTACTATAACATATGAAGGTAAAGAAGAAGATATTAAATATAAGATGCAAAAATTAGAGAACTTGGCTTTAGAACACGATGGTGTTATTGGTGGATCTGAAAATGGAAAAAAGGGATATCAACTGACATATGCAATTGCATATATTAGAGATTTACTATCGTCCCTTTATATAATTGGCGAAACATTTGAAACATCTGTTTCGTGGAAAAATATAGATAACATGCTATTTAATGTTGAAAAGGAATTGCGTAACTTTAATAATTACAATACATTATTAACATATAGAATTACACAAACTTATCGAACCGGAGTTTGTATATATTTTATGCTAGGAATGTATCATAAAAATATAGAAAATGTTTCTTTAACATTTCATAATATAGAAGACAAATTAAGAAAAACAATTATAAAATATGGCGGATCAATTAGTCATCATCACGGAATAGGTAAACATCGATCAAAATATATAAAAGAAAAAACAAATATTCAAAACACATCAATAATAAAAACCGTTAAATCGACAATTGATCCTAATAATATATTTGCGATATCTAATAATATATTAAATATAGAATAATGATATGGATGTATTTTTAACTGGTTCTACCGGATTTTTAGGAAAGGTCGTTTTATTAGATATGTTAGTAAATCATTGTTCTAAAATAAATAAAATTTATCTATTAATAAGATCAAAAAAAAATAAATCTAGCGACGAGCGATTTAACCAACTAATTAATAATAGATATTTATCCAAAATATTAACTAGGCACATAAATAAATTAGTCTTAATTCCAGGGTCATTAAGTAGTCATAATTTAAATATAACCCATCCATTTAATTTTAACAACATAAAAATTGTTATAAACTGTGCAGCATCGATTAACTTTGATGAACCAATAAATGATGCAAAAGAAAAAAATGTAGATAGTCTACAAAATTTAATACAATACACAATAAAAAATTTTATAAAATTAGAAAAATTTATTCATGTTTCTACTTTTTATGTAACTAATCCAATTGGATATCCTAATATTGAAACTTTTAATATTGATTATGAATTAATTATCAAAGATATTAAAGATGGTTTAAATTTGAAAAGAATTAATAAAAAATATGGATTATATTATCCAAATACTTATGCATTAACAAAATTTATTGCTGAACAAGTTATTAAGAAATATAATAATATTGTAATAAAATGCAAATTTGATATTGTTCGACCATCTATTATTACAAATAGTTTAACATTTCCATTAAAAGGATGGAATGATTCGTTTGCTGGATATAGTGCATTTAATGTGTTGTTTTATACCAATAAATTAAGAATAGCTTGTCCTATGGGAAAAAATTTAAATTTAGTTCCCGTAGACTATGTTTCTAAAATAATATTAGATTCAGTTAATGATAATCGAGTTAGTAAAAAAATTAGTATACGGTACGCTATTATAAATAATAATAGTGAATACTCACTAAGGTATCTTTGCGATAATTTATGTTTAAAAAACTATTCAATTAATAAGAGAGCACCAATTATTATTAATAACAAATATCTTTTTAAAATTATTAGATATTTTATAGACTATTTGCCGTACAAACTTTTATATTTTTTTACTAGAGATAAACGTTGCAAATTAATGTATTCAAAGGGTGTGAAATTATTTGATACGTTTGATTTTTATATAAATCATTCTTGGAATAGTAAATTTTCCAAATTAAAGATATCCAATAAGGATTATTATTGCAATTTAACATCAAATGGGAACTTAAAGTATTTGTTAAACAATGATATGGAGAAATACTCAATATTTTATAATGAATTTTCAATAAAGTCGTCAATATATTGGCTATTTACAAGAACCTATTGGTTTTTTTTATCATTTTTGGCAATGTTAGTTAGGATATTTTTTAAATTTATATTTGAAGATGTAAAAATAAATCTTGAAAAATTAGTTGAGGTTAGTGATGATATTTGTAAACGTCCAACTATTTACTGTTCAAACCATAGTAGCTATTGTGATGCAGCGTTAATTTGTTTAACCCTTTTTGAATTGAACAATAAACAAATCAAATTACCATATATTATTGCAGCATCAGAATTTAGGGACTCGTTTTTAATAGGTTCATTATTACATTATTATGGTTGTATATTTGTTGAAAGAAACGGTAAAAAGGATAAAATAATAAATTCTAAAATTAATGAACTTTTAAAAAATAATCAATCAATTCTTGTTTTTATGGAAGGTACTCGTTCACGAACAAATTTAATAGGAAAAATAAAAACGGGGATATTAAAATGTATACAAATGTCTAAGGTTGATGTAAATATATTACCAATATCAATAAACTATGAAGATATAATTGAAAAAAAAATGTTTTATAAAGAAATAGTTAATAACATAAAAATAGTAGGAAAATTTTCACATTTTATAAGATGGTGCAATAACAATGTTGGTATACAAAAATATGGTAAAGCTTATATTAATTTTTCAGATATGATAACACTTACTTATAATTGTAAAAAAGATTTAATAACCAGAAAAATTTATTCAAATATACAAAGACTTTTATTACAAGATCATATTTTAAGTGATTTAGATTATAATAAAATAGTTGAAGATAAACTAATCGAATGGTGCGATATGAATAAATGGATCTTTAAGTATTTAAAACTTGAAAAATGTAATAATTTTTGGGAATATCAGTTTATTTTAAAATATTCTTATATTGATCAGAGTCAAATAGTGTATTATCATAATTATGATAAATTACATAGAAAATATTTTAATTATTTTAATCATGATGTTTCTTTATATTTAATGCATATATCTAATAACTCAAAAAATAAATCAAAATATAAAATGTATTTGGGAAATATTGTTCCAAAATTTATAGACGAATTTTTATATGAAAATAACATTTCTAAAGATTATTTACGTATATAACCGACTTATAATTAAATATTGCATAATTCTATTATTTTTTTTTCGCGATCCCTTAATGATTCGTTTAAATGATTATTACTCAATGTAGTATCTTTACTCGCAAGTTCGTCCAATTTTAAATTATCATAGATTAGATATGCATATTTTAGTTTATTAACATACTTTTTACAATTTTCTACTTGTTCAAAGTGATCACTTGAACAAGGCATTGTTGCAACTGGAACATTATTATATACACATTCCAATATAAGTTCATTACCTGCCGTGCATAATACACAACTACAGCAATTAAAAAAGTTTTTAAATTCCTTCTTATCAGGTTTGTATAATGTAATGTTTTCAGGAATATCATATTTTATTTTACTTAATGTAAAGTATTTAATTTGATATAATGGATTTTTTTTTGCTATTATATAAATTGCGTTTTGGAAATCGGTTCCTGATACCGAATATGCTAATATTATTTTTTTTTTTATTGTTCTATTTTTGTCTAATTTGTTTAATTCTATAAGAGGTGGAATAACATACTGAGTATGTTTGCTTTTAGTGTGTATTGAAATTAGTTTAATATTTGAAAAAGCAACAGATGCCATAGTAAGAATATCAATTAGTTTATTATCAATTGATAGATGATGTGTAATACATAATTGTTTTGTTCTAAAGTTAAAGAAATCTATTATACAAAAATTAAACCATTTATTTATATTATATTTTTTTTCATATTTATAACTTTTCTTTGGTTTTATAATATCTTGAGTAATTTTGTATAAGTCCATATCATTTGTAGATTCATTTGTTGTTTTTATATTTATATATTTTACCTTATCTTTTGAGAAATTATGATTGTAGTTTTTACCATAAATAATTATCACCGGTATTTCATAATATTTTATCAAAACATCATATACAACATTTGCGGCCGTAATATGACCGTTACCTATTCCGTTTATTTGAAAACCTAAAATATCCTTCATGTACTATATAAGGGATATATTTCATTTTAAAATGTTTTCTAAATTACTTTTTAATGTGTGTATTTATTTTATTTGCGGTATTTTTTGGAATAAACATTCTTATAATTAGATAATATAGATATAAAAATATTTAGTTAGTATATGTCTGAAGAGCTCTTCTGTAAACACTGTAACTATTTTACTTCAAGAAGAAATAATCTTACACGACATTTAAATTCACAAAAACATAAAGATGCATTATCAAAAAAATTTGTATGTGACTTTTGTAATAGAAAATATAATCATCATTCTAGTTTGTCCCGACACGTAAAACAATGTAAATCAAAAGTAACCAATATTGTACAACATGTACAAAATATAGTTAATAATAATACACAAATTATAAATAATAAGATGACGATAAATTTTTTCTTAACGGATAGTTGTAAAGATGCTATGAATTTAGAAGATTTTTTAAGTAAAATAGAAGTTTCGTTAGATGATTTATTGTTTACTAAGGATAACGGATATATTAAAGGAATTAGTAATATTTTTGTAAAAAATTTAAAAGAAATACAAGCAACCCAAAGACCAATTCATTGCAGTGATAAAAAAAGATTACAGTTTTATGTTAAAGATGAAAATAAATGGGATAGGGATACTAAAAATAAGAAAATTGATAAAACTATTGGAGTCATTGCAAAAAAACAAATTCAACAAATTAAGATGTGGGAAAAAGAAAATCCAAATTGGGCGGAAAATGATGAATTAACATTAGAATATGTAAAAATGATACAACGTGTTATGGGTAATGTCGATAATGTTGACGAAGATACTAGTATAAAAAAAAATATATCAAATGCCATTTGTATAAAGGCAGCAATGCTTAATTCAAGTGAATAACTTAGTTAGCGTTAGTCATATCAATAAATTCTGAGTAGGGAGTATCATTTGTGTTTTCATCGGCGTTTTCATTAGTATTATTACTATTCACGCTAGAAATAGACCCTCTCGAACCTCTTTTAGCAGAAAATCTATCTCTCGGGGATCTATTAATTACTATTATTTTGTCTTCCTGTCCCTCTTTTTTAAATGTATATACGTAAATAGTATCCCCAATATAGAATAAAGCAGCTATCGTGGCCGTTATATAGGCTATTAATTCAGACCACAACAAAACATAATCAATCGGCATTGTTTTTAGAATATTTTCTTATCCATAAACAAATCAATTTTTATATTTAGGAGATTTTTTATAAAATAATGTAGTATAAATATATATGCCTTGGTCGCAATATAAACCATCGAATCATCAATATGGTTCGTTTAACAATAATAATAAACATCATATGTCAAATTATTATAATAACAATTCTAGTTATTATCAAACTCATAACCCGACGAAAAATGCAAATAATTACCCACCTTTAAATCAAAATAATTATCACTCTCCTATTTATCAACATAATTATTATTCACGTGATGATATACATTCTGATAATATACATCGTAATGAAAATATTCATGATCCAAAATTTGAAATAAATGATCACCTTAATAAAGACAGACACCACCATCCAATAATTAATAATCTTCACAACAATGTAAAAGATGACAATAACCACGATGTAGGTGATTTTTCTAAAAATAGCAATGAAAATAAAGTTTCAAACTGTAACGTAACCCATCAATATTATAATAAAGATCAATTAAAAAGTAATTGTGATCATAAAAATATAGAAAAATCAAATAATTGTGAAGAAACAATTAATGGCTATCGTGTGGAGGTATATGGCGAGGGTGATCGTTTTATGTTAAAACATAGAGCACCAAAAAGTAGGTTGGTTACAGTAGGTAATAATAAATATTATTGTATAATCGGTAAAAATGTAAAATCAGAGAATTATATAAAACCCATTTATTTAAAAATTGGTAATGTACTTATTGAGCCTGGTTCTTCTGAATTAAATCCAGTTTATTATAATGATGCGATAAAATTAAATAATTATTTAGAAAATAAATCAAATTGTAACAAAAATATTGTTGTAGAGCACTATCATTCTAATTCAACCGAAAATAATAATCATTGTACAAATAATCAAAATAATCATCATGGTATTCATCATGGTGTTCATCATGGTATTCATTTACAAAATAATAATAAATGTGGTGTTATAAATCAAAATGATAAATTACACCTAAAAGATACTTACAAAAAGTGTAATACAAATAATAAAAAAGATTGTAATAAAGGTAATGAACATCATATGCCAATAAATTTACCTAATAATAATTGTCATGATGATATATATAAAAAGTTGCTAGAAAAAAATAATTCATTTAGACGAGTAAATAAACCACATTGTAAAAATGAAGCTCATGGGGTTTCAACCGAACCAATATTAAAAAGTAATAAATGTTCTACAAATGATAAACAACAAAACTGCTTAGGTGTCAATTTACCATGTTCTCAAGATGGTGGTGGAATTTGTGGGACATGTATATCTACTAATCACATTATGATACTAGTATTAATTTA
>MDTB01242877.1_pt1 | contig 16813 bp, 16 predicted proteins | sample 811161 | NCBI WGS metagenome assembly MDTB01 (sample SAMN05326650, study PRJNA326480) | marine metagenome | isolation source: seawater | place: Mediterranean Sea | collected 2009
GTTTTATCAGGATTTCTTGTAATTATAAATTTTTCATAAGGTGATATATCACCATTGGGTTCAATAATGCGAACTCTTCCAGTAAAAATTTTTATACTCATAATGTGTATTATATTTTATTGTATGGGCTAATAAATTAACATATATAACAGTTAACTAATACTTAATATCAAACTATAACATATATAAATACAGATTAGAGCATTTAAAAATTGTTTAAATACGAAAATTCTGTAATATTTTTAAAATTTAGTTTTTTTATTTAAGAGTTTTTGTCATATGAGAAAATCAATTAAGCATTTAGATAGTGAAGCTATAGAGTGGGAAGAAATACTAAATACAGGGGCAATGAGAAAAGTATTTAATACAAATGATATTAATGGTTCTGATACATCTCTTGTTAAATTACCACCTGGATGGAAAGGTCCTGCTGGAGCCCATTACCACTCAGATTATGAAGAAGCACTTGTTTTAACAGGTGATGTTGATCTTAATGGAAATGATCTTCTTGTTGCAGGATCCTATCTGTATAGACCAGGTGGGATTGTTCATGGATTTGTTGATAACTCGCCTAGTGGTTCTGATATAATTATTAAGATGGGAACCTCAACTGATTTAATTTCTGTAAATAAGCCACTTCATTCTTATGAATACCCAGAACCTAAAGCTTTAGTTCCTGACGGTCGAGAACATATTTTACATTTACGGACAAATGAAGAAAAATGGATACCATTAAGTAATGATGAAATTTGTATGTCATATAAAGTGCTAAGTCATGATAAAGATAATGGTGCACAGACTTTACTTATGTCTGTGCCTCAAAATTATTCTGGAGCAACAATGTTCAAAGATAATTTTAATTGGGAGATTATAGTTATTGATGGAGATATTGAAATTGGTGATACGGGTGTATTTAAAAAATACAGTTATACCTTTAGGCCATCAGGAAGTGGATCATTTAGGATTGATAGTTCAATAAATGGAGCAACGCTTATGGCTTGGAGAGATTAATAATTATTATTATTTTCTTTTAACCTTAATAACTTTACCTATACCAGTATTACTCCTTCTTCCGTCAGTTAGAATAATAAGAGTGCCATCAGGTGCTGTTTTAACGCTCCTAATACGTGCATTAACTTCTTGAAACATTGTATCCTCGGATATTATCTCACCATCTTGTAGAACTAAACGCCGTACGTTTCCTTTTGAACCATCTTTTGGTGATAATGCTGAAATAAAAATGTTATTTTTCCATTCAGGAAAAAGATCTCCTTTATAAACTGTAATATCTGAAGGAGCGATTGAAGGAACCCAATAATATAAAGGCTGTTCCATTCCCTCTCTTTTTTTAAAGGGAGATATAATTGAACCATTATAATTTATACCGTAAGTAATCGCAGGCCATCCATAATTTAATCCAGGTCTAATGTAATTTAATTCATCACCACCTTTTGGTCCATGCTCATGACTTATTACAAAATTATCGTTATATAGTGTTAAACCCTGAGGATTTCTATGTCCGTAAGACCATATTTCTGGAAGAGCTCCCTCAGTATTTATAAAAGGATTATCACTTGGGATAGATCCATCATCATTTATACGAAGAATTTTACCAAGATGTGTATCTAAGTCCTGTGCTCGTTCCATTTGATTACCAGCTTCTCCAGAACTAATAAGAAGTGTGTTATCCTTTAAAAAAAGGAGTCGTGCACCATAATGTATTGAAGATGTCCTTAATGCGTTAGCTGTTAGTATATTTTCTATCTCAGTTAAATTATTATTTTTTAACGTTGCCCTTATAACTCTTAAGGTATTCCCATTTTCTGTCATTAATGAGAATGATAGATATATCCAATTATTATCATTAAAATTTGGATGAATAATAATATCAGATAAACCAGCTTGACTTTTTTCGTAAACGTCAGGAACACCATTTAATGATCCTGATAGTTCATCGTTTATAAATACTTTAATTTTTCCAGAAGACTCTGTCACAAGCATTTTATTATTGGGAAGAAAAGTTACACTCCAGGGCTTATAAAGATTATGCTCAATTGTTTGAAGAGTATAAATATTTTCTTCAGCGTTTACATAAATACTATTTAAATAAACAAGTAAATATAAGGGAAATAAAAAAAACTTAGTGAACTTATTCATTTAGAGTTTCCTTTTTTAAAAAAATCATTTTTAAAGTGTTAAAAATAAAACCTCCGAGCATTCCAATTAAACAAAATATAAATAGGCCTAGAGTATTCCGTACACTTGTTATTACATAAAGTTTATCAAAAACAATTAAAGTTATTTGTATCATTACATAAAGGCTTACAAAGCCAGCTATTGGGTAGGATATATATCCATTAACTTGAATGAATAATCTTAGCGAAGCTGCTATTATAAAAGCTAATAATAATGTTATAAATAATATCACGTAAAGTAATGAACTTCCCAAAATATTATATGTAATAGATTGCAACAAAACCATATAGGTAATATCAAATCCATTGTTTGATAACCATAGCAAAGATGTAATCGTATCTTGAATAACAACCATAACACAAACAAAGAATAGTGAGATAATAAAGCAAATGAGTAGTTTAGTTAGTTTTATAAAATTTATCATTTCATCAAAATCAATTTTTAATATGAATTAGTTTATTATTATACGACTCAATTCATCTTCAGGGAATAAGTTCTCTTTAGACGGAACGAGGATAATATTAATCTCTGAGGATAGCGGATTTACGTCAACTATTTTATTGAGTGATTTAAAACCACGCTTTTCAACATCAATTGTAAAAGTAATTTTTTGTTCAGGTTTAAATGAAATTGTATCGCCTGATTTTATTTTGTCCTTCAGATTAGTTTGTTTAAAAAAATCGTTGTCTTGGAATCTATCAAATTCCTGTAAAATAAAATCTTCAAAGATTCCTCTTAAATATTTAGTTCTGAAATAATCATAATCAAAGAGCAAATCAGAAACATCAGAAAGTTTAATATTAGTGTTAATTTTTTTTCCATTAGAAAGATCTATAACAGTAAATTTTAATTTATTTGCATCCTTAATACTACTATTAAAAAAATCAAGAGAGGAAGCTCTTAGGTCAATTGCCTGCCAAAGGTATTTATACTCAACTTTTCTATCTGATAAAGCCCATTTAAGATCTTTAGCGATTGATCCAGAAAATGCTTTTGCCATTTGTAAAGCACCACCATTACAATAACTATCTGCAACCTTCCTTATTCTTTTTCCTAAAGATTGTTGTTCTAAAAGACCAACGCCACCCGATATACTAAGATTATATGTAATGATCTTAGAATCTTTTAACGCTGGATGGTTTTGAGGTGTAAAAATTAATTCAGAAAAAGATTTAGTTTTATAATCTTTTGCATTCTGTATAGAAGTTAAAAAATATACTCCAGGATTAGCAGTTATATTGGCCCCTTTTCGTTTTACTTTTATTTTAGCACCCTCACCTTTTAAATCCCAATTTGGCTTCTCTTGTTTTGTCTCTCTTGAGATAATTGTATTTGTTGGAATTGTTCCACCACAAATATTTGTAATTCGGTAGATATCCAAAGCCCTTTTACCTTTAGAGCAGGCATATTGAATTTGAGAGAATTTGTCTTCTTCTTTTGGTAACTCACATTCGACCAGGTTTTTTACTGAGGCGCGCTTATTATCTTCTACACAGCCATAATATATTTTATTTTCTGTATTTGTATTACATGAAACTTTTATAACCTTATCTAACACTTCTGATTTTTTTTGCATAAGAGCAAATTGTCGGGAAGTTTTTGTAACCTGTTTAGTTACTATTGCTTCAATTGACTTATTAAATGTATCCTCATCTTTTATAAGAACATCTAAATTTAATGAACTAACGCCTTTTGTTGAATATTTAAGTCCAGGTACTTTTATAAATGAGTCAGCAAATACATTGTCATTAAACGAAAATAATAAAAACAATGTTATCAGAAAAGAAATAAAACTAAATTCTCTATGGTTTTTCATGGAGCGAACATTCCAATAAAGTAATTTCTAAATATATAAAAAATTTATTAATATTTAAACAAGTCATTGTATACATTACATCATTTGCTTTTCTATATAAGGTAGCTATATTAAACTAATCATAGTATTTTGTTAAATCCATATTAATAATAAGTTAATACACATAAATATCATACAATTAGAAAGGTTAATTGTTAATGAATAATATCAATAATCTAATTTGGGTAAGCTTTTGTTCTTTATTAAGCATCTTAATAATTACGAATGATACTCAAGCACAGCAAGTAACGGTTGAGGAAATCATTGTTACTGCTAGACAAAGATCAGAATCATTACAAGATGTTCCTGCAAGTATCACTGCGTTTACAAGTGAACAACTTGAATCTGCTGGTGTTGAACGACCTGAAGATTTTATCAGTCTTACTCCTGGTGTTACATTTGTTGATGCAGCAGAGGTTGGTGATACACAAGTAAACATCCGGGGAATAAATGGCGCTCGAGATGCAGAAAATAGCTTTGCATTAATTATTGATGGTATTCTTCATACCAATCCGGCTGCTTTTAACCGTGAATATTCAAACCTTGAGCAAATAGAAATATTAAAAGGGCCTCAAGGAGCGATCTACGGAAGAAATGCTGCTGCAGGTGCAATTATCATTACTACAAAAAAACCAGAAGAAGTAACAACGGGAAAATTTAAAGCATCTATAGCTAATGATGATACTTATTTTGGTTCAGCTTACATCAGTGCACCATTGAGTGATACTGTTGGTGCAAATATTCAACTAGACTGGCGTGATACAGATGGTTTTTATAATAATGAAACTCTCAATAGAAAAGTAGTTGATGATTTAACTAACTTTAACATTGCTACACGTTTTATTATTGAGAATACTGAAAATTCGACACTTGATATTAAGGCACGCTATGGTGAAGTTGATGCTGCTGCTATTAGTTTTAATGCCTCATTTGCAGCAGAATTTTTAGCTGGATTGTTTGGTAATCCTCTTCTTTATGAAGATGTAAATGAACATAATTTTCAATTTGTTAATAATATTGACCCCTATAATGAACAATCATCATTTGAAGTTTCTGCTAAATATGATCATGAATTTGAATGGGGAAGTTTAACCACATGGGCGTTACTTTCAGATATTGATAACGCCTTTGGAACAGATGGTACATCTGGAGCATTTGGTTTCTTTTTTGAAGAACCTTCTTGTATTGCCAGTGTTGATCGCTTAAATGCTGCAGGTGTAACACTTCCAGGTCCACAATTTTTAAACGTCGTGCCGCAAGGATCAATTCTTGGTCCCTATACACCAACAAGTTGTGATGCAACTCAATATCAAGAACGTTATCAAAGTGATGTTAGCTTTGAAATAAGATTTGCTTCTCCATCAGATCAGCAACTCAGATGGTTAGTTGGTGCTTATGTGCTCGATATTGATCGACGTGTAGGTGTCTCAACAGGTATTGAGGATGTCGATATTGTTGTTCCAAGCTTATATATTGAACCTGGATCTCCAAATGCTACGGAACAATTATTACATGATAAATTTAATAGTCAGGTTTTTGCAGCGTTTGGTAATATTTCTTATGATTTAAATGATGACACTGAATTATCTTTAGCACTAAGATATGACCGTGAAGAGAGAAGTGTTACAAACCTTGTTCCTCGTCAAGCACGTTCACAATATATAGACTTTAATCCTAGTGATGGTTTTCAAGGTGGTGATCCAATAAATCCAGGTTTAAATCCTGCCATTAATCCATCAGGTTCCATAGCTGATCAGAGTCGTACTTTTGATGAACTACAACCAAAGGTAAGTGTAACTTATGACCTTGATGATACAACAACACTTTTTGCAAATTGGGGTATTGGTTTTAAATCTGGTGGCTTTAATAATGCTGGTTCTAAAGCAACAGTTGACCTTTTCCTTAATGCACCTCTTGGAACAAGTGTTGCAATTGAAGATATTTTCCTTAAAGAAACATCTAGTAGTTTTGAAGTTGGTTTTAAAGGTAGATACTTAGATGGTCGTTTATCGTTAGAAGGTGCAGGTTATTACACCAGTGTGAGCGACATGCAGTTCTTTGAATTTCTTGTTGGCCCATTTGGTCTCTTAAGGATTGTAAATAATATTGAAGATGTAGACTTAATGGGTGTTGAATTTGCTGCAAACGCAAACATCAATGACTATATAAGTCTTTATGGTGGTGTAAATGTTATAGACAGTGAAATTAAAGCTAATTCAGTAAGAACAGACTCAGTTGGCAACAAATCTCCTTATACACCAGATTATACTATAAATGCAGGTATCCAAGTTCAGTACCCAGTACTTTCAGAAGTCGATTTACTTATACGTGCTGATTTTAGTAGAATTGGTCCAACATGGATGCATGTTATCCAAGATAACACTCAATCCTCTTTGTTTGGCCCAGCAAACTATGACAAAACTCAAAGAGATGCATACAACTTAGTAAATTTACGTGTTGGTATGGAAAGTAACAACTGGACTATTACTGGGTTCGCTAAAAACCTCTTTGATAAAGAATATTTAGAGGAAGTAATACCCTCACCTCAGTTTGGTGGATCTTTTATTCATCCCGCTGACAAGGCAAGGTACGGTGTTGAGGTTATTTATAACTTCTAAGAAGATTTAATCCCTCTCATAATGGCGGTCTTTTAATGGCCGCCATTTTTTTTATCATATAGGTGTTATTGCAGCATTGTATTTATAATGGTCATCATCAAGACCAGCACTTGGAGGAAGACTCCGTTTTGATGCATCAGAACTCATAAAAGCATCACCTCTTTCAAGAGAGTCTAGGTGCATTTTATTTGCTCTTCCAATACGAGCTAATTCATAATATTTTAGTGCATCTTGCCAATCTTCAGAATATTTATCAAAGCATCTCGCTAGTACAATGGCATCTTCAATTGCCATACCAGCACCCATTCCGTAAAAAGGTGTCATAGGGTGAGCTGCATCACCAAGAAGAGAAACTCTTCCATTTATCCATTTTTTGAGAGGTTGACGGCTATAAAGAGACCATCTTAAACATTTGTCACTTGGTGTGGCATTAATTATTCTAACTACATCTTCATTCCATTCATTGAATTCTTCAAGCACCTCACTAACTTCAGCTTTTTGAGACCAACTCTCTGATGTTAGCGATGGTTTTCTTGCGACGGCGACGTAGTTTATAAGTGTTTTATGTTTTACAGGGTAACGTCCGAACATTTTATTTTCAGCTGGGTAAGCAGCAAAATGAGGATCTAAATCTATATCAGGAACTTTATCTGACTCGACAAGACCTCTCCAAGCTACATAACCGGTAAATTTAGGTTTTTGAGTATTAAATAATTGGTCTCTTACAATTGATTTTATTCCATCACATGCAATTACAACATCACAATGTTCAATAATATTATTCTCAAAGTACAAGATAACTTTTTTATCATCTTGTTTAATTTTCTTTAGTTTATGATTAAGCTTTAGAACATTTTTTTTATCTTTTACCTCATCTACTAAAAGTTGATATAATTCTGCTCTATGAATTAAACGGGATACAGCACCATATTTTTCCATATATATTTCTCTTCCTCTTGGAACATACGAAAGCCGTTCGCCTGTCTTATAATGAAGTGTCCCAACATTTGGTGAGGGCTTCGCAAGTTTCTCAAGCTTCTCTTCTAATCCAAGCGAGTTTAATACATGGTTAGCATTAGGGCCAATCGTTATACCAGCTCCAACCTCACCAAGTTCAGGCGCTTGTTCATATATAGTAGGGTTTATACCCTTCTGCTGCAATGAAATAGCTGCAGTAATCCCACCAATACCTGCTCCTATGAGACCTATTTTAATTTTATTACTCATTATTGTATTCCGTAAAAAATTTAAAATTTATTTTTAATTATTATATATATATTCAATTTTTTCATATCTCTTATCTTTTAGTTTCCATGATAAGTTATCTTGAGTATTATCTTTTACCGGCTGATTTTCTAATGTCTTTATAACAGACTTTTTTGAACCAACTATTTTAAAATGTTTACTAATATTTTGATATTTTTTAAATAGTAATTTTTTATCTGATTCGAAAGTACACATCATAAATAAATAAAAATCTATGGCGGTTAACATATCACCACATAAATATGGACTTAATTCATTATTTATATACTCGTAAACTAAATCGTTTATTTGTTTAGCATCATATCTTATATCTGCATAACATTTTTCCGAACCATATTGATATGTATGATATTGCCTATGGTATGATTGATATATTGTTGTCGCAATTAATGATAAAAACTGATCATATCTTCCGCGAAGGATATGACCAGTTTTTGGTTTTAAAGATTTATAATTATCAGTGATATAATTAATTATTGCCAACGACTCAAAAATTATATTACCATTTTTACACACAAGGACAGGTATTCTTCCTAATGGATTCTTCTTAAGAAACTCATCTGTTTTACATTCATTTTTATCTACGAATAAAATATCATATGTAATATTAAGTTCATTAAATAGAAACTCAACGATTAATGACCCCGCATATGGTCTCCCTATAATATGATATTTTTCCATAAATAATCCTTATAAAGTAATAGAAAAAGTTACCTATTCACTTCTCTTTAAAATAAACTCTTTTGCGGTCATTTGATGATAAGTTACTGATGAATGGCCTATATCTATTGGATTAGGGTCAACAATCTCAACCTCACAATCCCTACTTAGTGCATACTGTAAAGCTATTGATGTAATGTTTACACTAAAAGACGTCCCTATGAACACAAATTTATTAACATTATTCATCCAATTTTCTGCTTCAGACATTCTATATAAATCAGTATAGTATTCATCAAAAAGAAGGACAAATGGCTTTAAAGATATTTCTAACTCTGGTTTTAAAGTTTTTGATGATATTTTGAAAGATTCTAATAGTATTTTTTTCAAAAAATTATCATCATCATTTAATTTAGTTTCTTCTGCAACGTATTTCCAAGGAGCATCTAAAAATGAAACTTTTTTACCTTGTTCGTGAAAAACTGTAACTTTATCCAATCGTCCATGAATTGGAATATAATTAGTATTTCCAGCTTTCCCATCTAATCCATCTATATTTTGCGTGATTAAGTTTTTATCTGATAACCAATAATGAACGTTATTAGGTTTAATATGACTATAAGTAGCAAATCTTTTGTAATACCAAAGTAAAAATTCATCAGGTTTTTCTTTATACATATGCCTTGTTGCCATTTCTTGCGGTGTATAATTAATGCTACCAATAGTCCAAAATCCGTCTTCACCTCTGAATGTTGGAATACCACTTTCAGCACTAACTCCAGCTCCAGTTATATATAAAGTTTTATCTTTCATATGATTCTAAAATAGGTGGAACTCTTTTCATTGATGCTTTTTCAAAAGCATAAGCAATACTTATTAAGGAAGGTTCACTGCATTCTGTCCCGGAGAATGTAATACCAATAGGAGCAGGTTTCCTATTAAAATTTGACGGATAGTTATTTAAGTTACCGGATACATTATCTACAAAACCAAAGGGTACAATAACAGATGGATAACCAGCTTTAGCAAGAAATCTACTTCCTCGACTTCCTATAAATAAAAGCGCATCAAGTTCATATTCTTCAAGGACTTTATCAACTCCCTGTTTACCCGAGAGAATTATATCTCTTTTCCTATCAACATTATATCTTAAATAATCTTTCTTAGAATTAAGGTCCATCTCGTCAGATATATCTAGAGTATGTTGAGCATACTTTAGTGTTCCTTTATGAGTATTTTTAATATTCCATTCACGAAACTGAGTTAAAGAGGAGACAGGAGCAAAATCGCCAAGTGTTTGAAGCCATGCATTAAAATCTCTCTTAAAGGAATATTTTAAAACAACAGAACACTGCTCATCAAAACCTTTAAAACTGGGTCCAATTGTACAGGACCCTCTAACAAGAGAGTTATTTGACCAATCTTGTGAAATTGCACTAGGTATTTCAGTTGATGTAAGTACAGTTGCTCCTTGACGTTCTAAAATGGAAATAGCTTCTTTTAATAACTCTTTTTGATCATCGGGAATCCCACCACTTGCTTCTTTTTTTCCTGGAAGTTTAAATTTATCAACAAACCATTTTCTAGGAATACCAATTCTTTTTCCCTTTAGACCATTTTTATTAAGAAATTGTTTATAATCATTATTTACAGGCTTAGAGCACCTTGATGTTATTTTATCATTAGGATCAGACTTCTTACCTTCTAAGACACCTAAGAGAATTGCCGCATCTTCTACAGATCTTGTCATGGGACCAGCAGAATCCTGATCGTATGAAACAGGTATAATACCCCAGCGACTGATTCTTCCAATTGTTGGTTTGATAGCTACAAGCATTGTTGCTGATGCAGGTCCAATAACGGAATTCACGGTTTCAGTACCTATATTAGCAACCCAAAAATTAGATGCTGTTCCAGAGCCTGATGACGAACTCCCAGTTGGTAAAACGCCTCTTCCATCATCACGGTCAGGACGAGGGTCTTTTCTAAAATCATATGGATTAAATGAATAACCACCTATTGCAGAATAATTATTTGGCATTCCAAGAACCATCCAGTTTGCCATTTCTGTAAGAACAGTTTTTGCTATGATAATTGCTCCAGCATCTTTTAGGTTTTTTACTAATGTAGCATCATAAGGTGGAAAAAAATTTTCAAATGCAAGCGTACCAGCAGTAGTTGGCATATTTTTTGTATGGATATTATCTTTAATAGCAATTGGTATGCCATGTAGTGGCCCTCTGATAATACCATCTTGTCTTTCTTTATCTAATTTCTTTGCAAGGGTTAAAGAATTGTGATTTACAGAAAGAGTTGCATTAATTTTGTCTTCATAAAGACCTATGCGGGATAAATAAAACTTAACAAGTTCGTATGAGGTAAGTTCATTATTCTTCATAAGTGTTTGAATCTGAGGTATTGTTAATTCAAGAAGTGTGTCCTCATTTATTTGCTCTCCTTTAATATCTTTTATAAAGGAAATATTTATTAACAATATAAAATTAATTAGTGTTGTTAATTTCATAGAGTTAGTCCTTAATAGATGTTTTTAGATAATAAGCAATGAGTGTCATTATACACATATTTTTTGGAAATTGGAGACAGAGATCATTAACTTTATTTTTTATTCCCTCAATAGAACCCTCAGTATATTTTAATTTAATATTTTTTTGAAATTTATAAGCCTCTGAATAACAGTAATCATCAAGAAGTTTTAATTGTTCATTAAAGTCACAAGAGTTTAACAAATTATCTAATATAGGTATTAAAGATTCTAATAATGCAGGCCACTCAGTTAAATGTCTAAAGAGAGAAGGAATTATAAGTGGTTGCTTATTGCTCAATTTTCTTGATAGAGTATGTAATGCTTCGTTAGCTCTGGAATTAATCTTATTTAAATCAGATAAAGGAAGAATTTCTTTTTGATTGTGACCTTTTTTATTAACTATACTATTAACAGAGTAGGAAATTTCTTTTTTAGGTTTTTCGAATAGGTATTTTAAAATATACAGTCCAATGAGGTTTACAGGATTAAGAAAGAAATATATATCCAAGGTGTTATTAAGTGTTAATTTTTGTCTATTATTTAAATCTGATAAATTTATAGAATCATTAAACTCAAACTTATTTTTTGTAAAATAATAAGAAGCTGATTGTTGTATTGACTGATTGAGATATAAGGGTCTCAGCGTAAACCAAGATGTTTCAAGACATCCATTAATTGTAGCCATCGATCTAAATATTAAATTAACTAGAGGGAATCCAGTTATTTCTTTAATATCGTTATAAATTAATAGAATCTTTCCATTTGCATCTTTTTCTTTGATTTCAGGAAGAAGTCCCATTTAGTAATTCCGGAATGTAAAATTAGAATGGACATTAAGATTAACATATGTAGAAATAATATGTAGATATATTTGTTCTAATAAATTTAGGAAAAAAAATGAGAAAAAGAACCATAATGATATTTTTTATAATCTTCATTTTACCTTATAAGATATATTCAAAAGAATCTGTTAGTAAATTAGTATGTACAACAGACAAAAAAGATAATAATGAAATCTCATTCATTATTGATTATGACACGAAGGATATTTTATTTAAGAGCACAAATATTTTAAAGAGGGATCCTAACTTTAAAGGTTATGATTATAAAATAAGACAGTTATCTGATGATCATTTAACAGCGTATGAACCAAGGGCTAATAACTCAATAGGTGCTTCAATCGTAGTAATAAATAGAAATACTGGACGGTTTGCACAATCTACAATAGGTAATTATGCATTTGGAACTAAACATCCATTAGTTATTCTATCAGAACAAGGATTCTGTATAGAAACTAAACAATAAAGAAGAATTATTTCTTCTTCGATAACTCAGGGTGATGACCTGAACGTTGCCAGCTAGCTCTATAGTCTGATGCGACACCTCGACCAGCAGGCCTATAGGGTACCTGAGTAGTATCCTCATAACCACCCCATTTTTGACCTTCTGGGGATTTTCTCCATTTTTGATAATCACGAGAAGATTCTTGCAGGTCCTTAATCGGATGTTCATCCCAAGGAATATGTTCTGTAGGAATATCAAAGCGAGAATTATCAAGATAGTGTCCACACAATTTATCAGCCTCAGGATACTCTCTTGGGGGCCAAGGAAAGCCCATTGGTGAATCTGTATGAACTAATATCAAAGCACCTGAACGGGATACAAATGGTGCATGGTACCATTCTTGAGGGTGAGTAACAACGCTTCCTAGTCCCATCTGTCCTTCATTTATTAAGAAACAGTCTCCTTGAAGAAGAATAATTTCTTCCCAACATTCATGATGAACGTGCTCATCCCTTGCAATCATATTTGGTTCAATATATTGAAAGCGTATATACCCACCAGGGCCACCATCAAAACCTTCGTCATTAGGATGAGGAACAGGATCAGGTATTCTTAAGGATTTATGCATAACTCCACCACAGGAACCAGGAATACTAGGTGTCCATGGCTTTTCCCATACCTTAGTTACTCTATTTCTTGTAACAGGATATGCATAAGCTGGAATATTAGTATTCCAGAAAACTATTGCTAATGCACCCTTAGAAGATGATAGTTCTCCACCTCCGCATAATTGAGGAACGTGAATATAACCGCTGCTTCCTACAGATTCTCCGTTTAATGATAAATCACCATTTAAAAGAAAAAATTCAAGTGATCCATATTGCGCATCTGTCTTTGCATTCCAACCTGAAGGTATATTTACTACATATGTTTGAGAGTCTGATTTTGTATCTTTACTCATGAGTGCCCCATTTAATCCTCCGATAGGATCCGGTGCAGTTAAACTCTTTCTATCTAGGGATAAAAAGTTATAAAAGGTTGGCTCGTCTCTTCTCCAATGCTCAATAGTCATTATTTTACCCTCATTTTATAAATTATTGTTTACGGAGTGTTTAAAAATATTTTATGATCAAGAGTATATTATTATTTTTTTAGAGGGAGCAATACGAAATGTCTGATATTGATAAAAATAATTCTCAAAAAACCCATGCAAAAGAGAATATTATTTCCAGAAGAGAAATATTAGCTGCAAGTCTTATCGCCAGCACTGGCATTATGCCAAATATTGCTTCAGCAGCACATCACGGGAATAAAACTTCAAAAAGCGGCTCAAGAGACTTAATGTTACTTGTTTACACTCCGCGAGAAGACAGTAATTCAAGAGGTTATGATGAATGGTTACAAGAAATTGATAATCCCTTTTTTAATCAAATAGATGGAATTAAACATTATACAAATTGGAAAGTATCGTCTGTTGCAGATTGTGCTTTTCCATATACCCATTTTGATTTTATGTATTTGGATGATGCAAATTCAAAAGATAAGGTTTGGGGAAATTCAGAGGTTGCTAAGTTTGCTCAAGGGTGGACAGACAGTTGGGGACGTTATCCAAAAGCAACACCAGAAGAGATGCAAATGAATTATCAAGTTTATTTATGTTCGCATATTAGTGGTGATAAGGATGTAAAAACAAATGATGTTGCATTTATGCCTTCAAATAAAATGATAGAAGCAAATAATAATCGTCAAGTGTATGAAGTATCAGAGTCAGTGCTTGGTGATATTCGTTTTAAATATTTTGCTTTATCTTATATGGAAAATGCAATGAGTTATTCAAGGGTTGCCAACAACAGACCTGCTGAAACATATGGCGTAGCTCACGGCTCGATTATAGCATCACCTGATCTTTAAGACAGCTCTGGAAGTGTCAAAGGTCTTCCCTGATCTTTAGCATCATATGCTGCCTCTTCTTGAAATGGGAGAGACTTTTGACCTTCTACAAATTGAGCTGTTATTTGGGCAACATGTCTTCCATGCATGCGAGCAGTTTCCTTATCGCTTTCTGGAGGTGATAACTCTGCTGGTTCATCTATATTACCCTGAGCCATAACACCTAAGTATCCAGCCATTCTATTAAGATCATCTTCACTGCCCGCTGTTGAATAATTACCTCCAAGTATATGTTGAGGTATCCAAATCATTGCCATTTGAGAAGCAAAAATTACCATATCTGTTAGACAGTTTAGTTTATCTCCAGATCGACCTGCTGAAATTGTGAAACCAGCTGCAAACTTATTTTTCCACATTCTCTTTAACCAAATCTCACCAGCCAGAAGTTCGATGAATTGTTTAAACTGAGCAGTTACACCACCGATGTATGTTGGGGACCCAAAAATTATTGCCTGAGAATTATGGAGAGTGTTCCAATGATCATCAACGTCCTTAACATGAATCATATATCCTTTGACATTATCTACAGAGTTAACACCTTCTAAAACGCACTTAGCGAGAACTTCTGTTTGACCTTTGAAACTACTATCATAAACAATTGAAACACTAACCATATAATACTCTAAGTTGCTGATTCTTTAACTTGCTCGGCTGTTGGAAAAGGATAGTTTGGACTTGGTGGACAGAAACAAATATGTCTAAAGACCTCATCTCCAAGAACCTTAACTTTTTTCTTTGCACCAATTGGATAGTTATACACTGTTCCTGGAACAATAACTGTCTCAATTTTTTCTGAATATAAAGGCGGCAACCATACAGTTAACTCCATCTTACCTGACAAACAATATTGTTGTTCATCATGAGGGAATTGCCATTCAAATTCATCACCTGGAAAGAAATCCTCGATTATGATTTGACAATTAGGTTCATTAATTGCTGTGTATCCTCTAATTTTAATACCAGGGTTAAATGGCAAATCAAATGAAGGAGCCATATCAGCAACATCATGATCAATAAGATGACTTCCAAAAGATGAACGAGGTGAAGGTGCTGCGCCTTGCTGAGCATTAGATTTAGATGCTATAGCAGACCCTGCTGCAGCTACCGCTGCAAATGTTCCTCCAGAAATTATCTGCCTTCTTCCTACATTATATCTTTTAGAAATATTATCCAGATTTGGATTTTGCTCTTTTTTAGAAAACCTCATAACACTAAACTCCTTTGATGTTTATTTAATTAATTTTCCACCTCTAAAGGATACACTATTATTTAAAGATGTATCTGATGGTGACGGATCATTATTTTGTATGGCTTCTTCATCATGGTGTGCGATTGCTGAGTTGCCTATACCAAAAACTAAAAGCAATGAGAACATTGTAGTATTCGTTAAAAAAAATCTTCTTTGTAATTTACTAAACATAATAATTTTTCTCTTAAGTATTAAAAAAAAAGGACGCCATATTATAATAATATGACGTCCTAGAATATCAATTATAATTTCAAATATAAATTAGAAATTATACCTTGCTTCAATTCCATAGCTACGAGTTGCAGCTTTATGCGGAACATTAACAATTGATAGAAGAGGTACACTCTCACTTGCATACTTCTCATTACCCAAATTACGACCCCAAAGCATTAGGGAATAACTATCTGCTTGGATACCAATACGAGCATCAATGAGGTTTACTGTATCTCTACGTGAACCTGGAAGATTACCAGTATCATACCAAACTGGACCCATTCCTTTGTACTCTAAACGATGTACTAAATCTAAGTTAGAAGAAATAGGATGGTTAACTTGATAACCAACTGTAGCATTCCAGTCCTGAATGTAAGCAATCTTATTACCTACAAATAATGGCTGTGCTGTTAGTTCAGTAACCTCATGATCAACATATCCATAAGCAGCAAAGATATTAAAAGAGTCATTTACTGCATATTGTAAGTCAGCTTCGAAACCTTTGATTTCTTGTTTATCAATCCTTGATACCGCCTGAATACTACCGACTGGGAAGAACTCAAACTGCTGTGCATCTTTAACATCAGTCATAAAGACAGCACCATTAATCTGAAGACGCCCATCTAAGAAACGTGACTTGAATCCAAGTTCGAACGCATCACTTGTTTCTTTGTCATAGGAATCTTGAGTGAAAATCAGACTTGGATCACCACCTGCTGCAACAGCAGCATCAAGGAGAATTTGTCTAACACCAATCGTGTTAAATCCGCCTGATTTAAAACCTTTACCATAAGAAGCAAAGATTTGTCCTGCGTCATCTGGGAACTTGTAAGCAATTGTTACTTTAGGCTGAAACTGTTTAAATGTTGCGTCATCATTACAATCTGCAGGTGCTCTTCCTGTTCTAAGAACGCATTGATTGTAAGTTGGTGCACCATTAACAAGATCAGGAACATTACTTTGTGGCATAGTTTCAA
>MDTB01050442.1_pt1 | contig 16811 bp, 16 predicted proteins | sample 811161 | NCBI WGS metagenome assembly MDTB01 (sample SAMN05326650, study PRJNA326480) | marine metagenome | isolation source: seawater | place: Mediterranean Sea | collected 2009
CGGCTGTACTTCATGCGGTGGTGGAAGCTGTCGAGCTTCGCGAGCGTGTCGGGCACCCAGGCGGTGCCGGTTTCGGTGATGACGTAGTCGAGTTCGGGGTGGCGTTCGAACACGCCGGAGAACATCAGGTGCCACAGCGCCCGCTGGGTCCACCACTGGACCTCGAGCATGAACATGGCGAGCGAGGCGGGGAAGTGGTTGCCGAAGTTTGGTGACGCGCCACCGGCGTGGTGGTTGAGCGGCATGCCGTGGGCGGCGGCTGCAGCCCAGATGGGCTCGTAGCTGTTCGAGTAAAGCGGTTCGAAGGGGGAGTCGGGTGGCGCTCCCGGCACCAGCACGCCGCCGGTGAGGCCCTGTTCGGCGGCCCATTCGATCTCGGCGACCGAGCTCTCCACGTCACCCAGGAAGATCTGAAAGACCCCGGCGCGGCGGGTGGGGGCCTCGCTCACGAAGTCGGTGAGCCAGCGGTTGTGGGCCCGTAGCCCGGCCCAGCGGTACTCGAAGTTGTCGGCGTAGGCCGGTGCCTCGAAGCTGCTCGCCGCCGGCGGCGCGAACGGAGGCTGGGTGTTCGGGAACAGCACGGTGGCGACGACGCCGTCTTGTTCCTGCTCACGGAGACGGCGTTCGCTCGACCAGTTGCGGTCACCGAACTCGTCGGGGTCGCCATCGACGCCGACCTCGAGCGGCGAGCGCTTCATGTCTTTGTACATCGCCTTTTGGCGGGCGACACCGGCTTCGATGTCGTCGGCCCAGGCGTCGAAGTCGGCGTGGTATTTCGTCTCGAGGTACTGCTTGTAGTCGCGCACGCTGGCGCCGCAGTGGGCGTCGGCGGAGACAACGATGTGGTGATCGGTTTCGGGAAGCGCAGGGTTCGTCACCCTGGCATGGTCCCCGGATCGTCAGGGCGCGGTCAAAACCGCGGAGTCGCGTTGGTCGAGTTCACCTGCGGCGGGAGCGGCTGCGGTGTCGTCGTTGGGAGAGATTCGGGTGGCCTTCACGATGGTGATCGCGTCGCGGTCACCGCTCTCGATGCAGGCGGCGAGGCACTGGATCCGTTCGCTTGCGGTCGTCTGGTGGAACATCGGGAAGATGGCGTGCACGAGGGCGCACATGCCGGCACCGATGGTCTGCCGTGCGAACCCGACCGCGACCCTCATGTGCTGGAAGTAGCTCTCGCCGGCGCTGTGGGGGTGGCGGGTGAACGGGTTCGTAACGGCCATGTCGTCACCATACGAAATGCCGCCTGCACGTTCTGTGCGAATTTTCGTAGTATCGGGGATATGTGTGAAAGAATCATTTAAAAGACCCGAGTTAAGAGAGAAAATCATTGAATCTGGACGAGATCGATCGGGAAATCGTGCGTCTTCTGCAGGCGGATGCGTCGCTCACGGCTCGTGAGCTCGCCGAGCATGTCGGCCTCACGGCCACGCCTGTCTGGCGGCGGGTGCAGATCCTCGAGACCGCCGGTGTGATCACCGGTCGGGTCGCGCTGATCGATCCCGAGGCACTCGGGCTCGGTGTGACCGTGATGGTCCACGTGCGCACGAACGATCACAGTGCGGCTTGGCTCGACCGTTTCGCTGCGGCGATCGAGGACCTGCCCGAGATCATCGAGGCGTACCGGATCTCCGGCGAGATCGACTACACGCTCAAGGTTGTGGTGCCCTCAATCGATGCCTATGACGACTTCTACCGGCGCCTGATCGGCAAGGTCGAGCTGTACGACGTGCGATCGGTCTTCGTCATGGAGGAGATCAAGCGCACCACCGCCCTGCCCCTGCATTTTCTTCCCGGAACCGGCTCCTGATCTAGGTTCGGGCCATGTCGAACAGGCCGCCGAGGAGGTCGATGTGAGTGCGTTGACGAAGCCGGGGGAGTGGACCTACGGGATCCAGCTCCCGATCCAGACCTTGACCCGCACCCTCGTCGACGAGTGGGAGGATGCGGCAACCGTCGACGATCTCGTCGCGATCACCAAGGCCGCCGACCAGCTCGGCTACGGCTTCGTCGGCGTGTGCGACCACGTCGCCATCCCCGACAACGACTACGCGTCGAAGATGACCACGACGTGGTACGACACAATCTCGACCCTGTCGTACCTCGCTGCCCACACGCAGCACACGCATCTGTTGTCCGTCGTATGGATCGCGGCGTACCGCCATCCGCTGCAGACGGCGAAGGCGTTCGGCACCCTCGATCATCTCTCCGGTGGGCGGGCGATCCTGGGGGTTGGTGCCGGGCACGTGGAGGCGGAGTTCGATGCCCTCGGCATCGACTTCCGTACCCGGGGCAAGCAGCTCGACGAGACGCTCGAGGCCGTTCGCGGTGCGTTCGCCGACACCTATGTCAGCCATGAGGGCGAGTTCTTCTCGTACGCCGATGTTGGTGTGTCACCGCAGCCCCAGAGCGAGCTGCCGATCTGGATCGGCGGGGCGGGCAAGGCGGCGTGGAAACGCACCGGTCGCATCGGCGACGGCTACATCCCGATGGGTCTGCCGAAGGAGCAGTACCCCGAGGCCATTGCGATCATGCGAGAGGCGGCGGTCGCCGCTGGGCGCCCCGAGGATGTTCCGCTCGATGTCGGCTACATGACCCCGTGGGGGTACGTCCTCGGCGACCCGCCCGAGGGCATCGGGATGCACTGGCTGCAGGGCGGCACCGAGGGTCTCGCCGAGGACATCCGGGCTGCTCGCGAGCTGGGCTGCAATGTGGTGCACCTGAAGTTCCGGGCCCGCGACGCTCAGGAGTACGCCGACAGCCTCGCCGCGTTCAGCGAGATCGTCGTGCCGTTGGTGAACGAGGGCTGACCGCCGACACCTTGATCGCCCGATCGTTGGGATCGTGGCAGGTCAGTCTTTGAAGTCGGGAGCTCGGCCTTCGGCGCGGGCCCGGGTCGCCTCCTGGAAGTTCTGGGTGGTGAGCCGCACATAGAGCTGGGTGTGGCTTTCGAGTTCGATCGCGGCGGCGAGGCTTGCCGTCTCGAGTCCAGACCACATCATCTTCTTGGTGAGCGACACGCCTTGGGTGCTCCAGCCGTTGATCTGATCGGCGAGATCGAGCGCAGCGTCGAGGAGTTCGTCGTCGGGCACGACTCGGGAGACCAGTCCGATGCGGTCGGCTTCCTCAGCGTCGAGATCGCGGCCCGACAGCATGAACTCGAAGGCGTGCGTCGAGCCGACGGCTCGGGGAAGAAGGAACGACAGGCCAAGTTCGGTCGCGGTGAGACCGTTGTTGATGCCGGCGGCCCGGAAGTAGGCGGATTTGCCGGCGAGCCGGATGTCGGCCCCGAGCGTGAGGCACATGCCGCCGCCGATGGCGGCGCCGTTGATGGCGGCGATGATCGGTTTGTTCATCCGACGCATGCGAGGCACGAGATCGGCGAGGGTCGCCATCGCCTTGGTGGCGATGCCGCTCAGGCCGAGTCCGTCGATGTTGGGTGGCGGCATGGTGTCGCGGGTGTCGGCGCCGGAGCAGAAGCCGCTCCCGGTCCCGGTGAGCACGACGCACGTGATGTCGTTGTCGGCGTCGAGCTCGTCGAACACGTCGGCGAGCGGCACCATCAGCTCAAACGCCATCGAGTTCATCCGCTCGGGTCGGTTCATCCGGATGACCGCAGTGCCGGGGCGGGGGCGCTCGACGAGAACGACCGGTTCGCTGGGCTCGTCGGTCTGGGAATGGATGTCGGGATCGCTCATCCACGTAGTGTCACGCACATGGCCGGGCTTGAGGGAATCTCGATCGTCGACACGATGATTGGATTCGCGGCGCCGTCGGGGGTCGATCGGGAGATCCCGCAGGTCAAGTCGGCGCATCGCGGCTCGGCGCACACGGCCGACTACATATTCACCGAGGTGCCCGATGACGATCCCGACGATCCGATCACGGCGACGCTGACGGAGATGGATCGCCACGGTGTCGGTGTCGGGCTGGTCAACACGGGCCGTCCGGAGGCGGTCGAAGCGGCCCGCCGCCACCCGGACCGGTTTGTGCTCGAGACGCACGTCGGTCAGATGGGGCGTCCCGTCGACATCGTGGGCGAGGTCCGGCGGATCCGGGCCGAGCACGCCGAGTACGGCACTCGTGCGGTGTCGTTCTTTCCGGTCGGTCCGGTGCCGCAGTTGCCGGTCGATGCGGCGACGTGGTACCCGATCTATGCGACGTGCGTGGAGCTCGGTCTTACCGTCTTCGTCAATGCCGGGGTGCCGGGCCCGCGGGTGCCGATGGCGGCGCAGCGGGTCGAGGGTTTCGATCGTGTCTGTTACGACTTCCCCGAACTCGTCATCGTCATGCGGCATGGCGCTGAGCCGTGGACCGATCTGGCGGTGAAGCTGATGCTGAAGTGGCCGGGGCTCCACTATTCGACCTCGGCCTTCGCGCCTCGCCACTACCCGTCGGCCATTGTCGACTATGCCAACACTCGTGGAGTCGAGAAGGTCCTGTACGGCGGGTATTTCCCGATGGCGTTGAGCCTCGAACGCATCGTCGCCGAGCTTGCCAATCTGCCGTTGCGTGACCATGTGTGGGAGCCGTTCCTGGCCGGCAATGCCCGACGCGTCCTTGGTCTCGCTTCGCCACTTTCCTGACCGACACGACGGCAGTACGCTCGCTGAGCGTGACCGGGCAGCGCATCATCGATCCTCACGTCCATCTCTGGGATCCACGGACCACGCCGCGGCAGATCACCCCGCTGGTGAAACTGCTCGGCCGGTTCCCGAACGTGCTCGAACGGGTCGGTCGGGCGTTGACCCCGACCCCGCTCGTCGAGTTCGTCGGCGACACCCAGTACGTCATGAACGCCCACCTGCTCGAGGATTTCCGGGCCGATGTCGGTCATCATCAGGTGGAGGGGATCGTGCACGTCGAGGCCGGTTGGACAGCCCGAGGCACGCTCGGCCCGGTCGGCGAGACCCAGTGGCTCGACCGTCTCTCCGAGCCCCCGCTGGGGATCGTCGCCCATGCGGTCGTCGACGATCCGGCGGCGCTTGAGGCGCAGCTCGACGGCCACTCGATCGCCAGCGGCCGCCTGCGTGGCGTGCGGGACATTCTCTCTGCCCACCCCGACAAGCGTGTCCACACCTGGACCGATCCGAGCCGGATTGGCAGCGATGCGCTTCGTGTCGGGCTCGGCACGCTCGCCGAGCGAGGACTCACCTTCGAGGCATGGTGCTACTCGAACCAGCTCGGCGAACTCGCCCGCCTTGCCGACGATGTGCCGATGACCACCATGGTACTCGACCACATGGGCACACCCGTCGGCCTCGTCGGCCCCCACGGGGGACAGGGTGAGACGGAGGCCGACCGGGCGCGAATCCTCGACGACTGGCACGCCGGCCTCGTTGCGGTCGCCGAGCATCGGAACGTGCACTGCAAGCTGTCAGGGCTGCTGATGCCGATCTGTGGTTTCGGGTTCCACGAACGCGACACCAAACCCTCGGTCGGTGAAGTTGTCGATGCGCTAGGCCCTCATGTGCTTTTCGGGATCGAGACGTTCGGTGCCGAACGCTGCATGTTCGCCAGCAACTTCCCGATGGACAAGGTGTCCGTCGACTACGACGTGCTCTGGGATGCGTTCCTGCAGATCATCGCCAACGCCGGTCTCGACGCCGCCCAACAGGCCGCACTGCTCGCCGGCAACGCCGCTGCGTTCTACCGGCTCGAGGAGCGCTGAACGGGCCAGCGGCCGTGTCGCTGTAGCTCAGCCGGCCTTGAGTTCGTCCATCACGGAGCGGTACGCCGTGATGTCGCCCTGGCCGGGTGCGTAGAACGAGATGCGGTCGACGACATCGCCGTAACGGGCCTTGAGCCCCGGCGCGATCTCGTGTGGTTCGCCGACCACGGCGAAGGTGTCGAGCACTTCGTCGTTGATCAGATCGCCCATGCCGACCCAGTCGCCCTGCTTCGACAAGGTGTTGAGCCGCGGCTGGAGATCTTCCCAGCCGTGGCACTCGAAGACCTTGGCGTAGGCCGGGGTCGAGCCGTAGAAGGCGATCTGTTGCTTGGTGGCCGCCATCGCGGCGTCGAACTCCAGCTCGTTGTTGCCGGACACGACGAAGAACGGGCCGGAGATCATGAAGTCGTCCATCGACTTGCCGGCCCGCTCGCGCCCCTCGGCCAGGTTCGGCAGGGTGACTTCACGCAGGTACTTCTCGGTCGTGAAGCCGTGGCAGATGAAGCCGTCGCAGACCTCCCCGGCGGTGCGAGTCATGAGTTCGCCGACTCCGGCGAGCCAGATGTTCGGGCGACCGAAGTCGCCGAGGTCGCTTTCGTCGGGCGTGAAGAACGGGGTCATCAGGGTGTGGGTGTAGAACTCACCGCGGAACTGCAGCGGTTCGCCGTGCTCCCATGTGTCCCAGATGGCGCTGATGGCCGAGATCATCTCTTTCGCCCGGGCTGCGGGCTTGCTCCACTCCATGGAGAACCGCTTGGTGATGTGCGGCTTGATCTGGGTGCCGAGGCCGAGGTTGAAGCGGCCCTTGCTGAGCGCCTGGAGATCCCAGCCAAGGTTCGCGAGCAGCATCGGGTTTCGGGCGAAGGCGACAGCGATCGATGTGCCGAGTTCGAGCGTTTCGGTGTGTTCGGCGGCGAGCACCAAGGGCAGGAACGGATCGTGGCTCGTCTCGGCCGTCCAGACGCCGTCGTAGCCGGCCGCTTCCTGGGCCTTGGCGTTGACGACGATCTTGTCGATGTCGGGGCTTAGTCCGAGACCTCCGTCGACCTTCATGATGCCTGCTCGCTTTCTGCCGGTTGGGCGGTGGGGGCGTGGTGACCGGGGCCTGCCCAATGGTGCGGGTCTAGCACTCGGACCGGTGCCGTTCCTAGCCGTCAGGCAGCGTTCACCTCATCGTCTCCGTGAGGCCACCGAGACCGCACGAGGCCTCGTTATGTTCGCCAGTGCGGGTCGACACCAAGCGGGCCGCGGATGAAACAGAACCCCCCCCGCCCCACCGCCCGGCAAGGTCACCGCAGTTGTTGGTCCCCTCGCTGGGCGGTGACGCGTCGAAGATCGGGGGCGTGGTCGCGGTGGCGGTTGGATCGCCAGAACTCCTTCGCCAGCCACATACCGGCGACGACGAACACGATCATGGCGATGGCGGCGGCCGTGTAGGAGGTAGTGCGTCCCGAGCCTTCGTAGATCGTGCCGATGGCACCGGCGGTGAGGCCACCGGCGAGGGCCTGGGCTGCGCCGATGAGTCCTTGGGCGCCGGCCTGGCGTTCTTCGGGCACGGCCATGGCGACGGCAACACCCGACGCAGAGATCGAAAGGGCATCGGTCAGGGCGTGGCCCATGGTGAAGGCGAAGATCCAGTTGCCGTCGGGCAGCTGACCGTACATGAACATGAAGAAGGCGCCGGCGAGCAGGCCGGCGCCGCCAATCCGGAACGGACCGTAGTTCTGGGCGAGGCGTCCGCTGGTCGGGCCGAGCATGATCAACGGGATCGCGAACAAGGTGATGCCGAGGTTGGCAATCCAGTCGGCAGTGCCGAGGTCGTCGTGCACGACGTCCCACAGGGCGTCGAAGGCGCCGATCATCAAGAACACACCGGCGGCGAGGACGACAGCGCCGGCGACGACTCGGTTGGTGAGCAGATCGACGGCGAGGCGTTGGGGCGTGTTGGTGGTGGCCACCGTTTCCTCGACGGGCACCGTTCGGCTGATCACCAGCAGGATCGCGGTCGCCGTCGAGACGACCAGGAACGGCGCTGCGAGTCCGTACGGGCCGACGAGCACGGCCGAGATCGCAGGACCCATCGCGAACCCGAAGACGTCGGCGCTTAGGAGGCGGCCGAGGTTGGCGCCGAGGTTTTCGCTGTCGGTGAGGATCACGACGCGGCGGATTGCCGGTAGCGATCCGCCGATGCCGATGCCGGAGATGATGCGGCCGAGCATCAGGATCGACAGGCTTTCGCCGAACGCCATCAACAAGAGTCCCGCGATGTTGATGGCAACGCCGGCGACGATCACGCGCCGGGCGTAGCCGCGATCGGCGATCGGTGCGACCAGGGTCTGGGAGAAGAAGGCGGCTATGAAGCCGGCACCGATCAGCCACCCGATCGCGGTTTCGCTGATGCCGTAGGTCTCGCGGTAGTCGGCGACGATCGTGAAGAGGACGCCGTAGCCGGAGGCAAGCGCCGCCGACAGACCGGCGAAGATCCAGAGAGCGGCGGAGGGCGAACGCATCGTCGGGAGCGTACGGTCTCGGATTCTCGACGCGTTAGAGCTCAGGCGTCCTAAGCGGACTCTGCTCTGTTGACTCGCCGAAATGTTGCTTCTGAGCGGTTGTTCCTCGGCCCGACCCGGCGAAAGTTGAACCTGCGATGCTGCGTCGCTTGTGCAGGACGCAGGGCTACAGTCCGCGCCATGCCGCTGCCTGACTTTGCCGCCGACCATCGACTCATCCCGAGGATTGCGCAAGTCCTTCCATTGTTGAGTTCCGAGGAGGCTCCTGCGCCGTTCACGAGCCGTGAGCAGGCGCTGGCCATGTCACTCACCCCGGAGACTGTCGCCCGCCGTGAGCTCGTGACGGCCGCTACCGAAGCGATCGATTCCGACAAGGTCGTGCCGTTCGCCGGTACGTCGACGGAGACGATCACGTTCGAGTCGTCGCCTGATGGCAACGTCATTCCGTGCCACGTCACTCGGCCCGACGGGGCGAAGGCAGCGCCGTGCGTGATCTATCTCCATGGTGGCGGCATGGCGAATTTGTCGGCGTTTGACGGTAACTATCGAGCGTTCAATCGGATGATGGCCCATGAGGGCGCGGTGGTGATCGCCGTCGATTTCCGTAACTCGATCGTGGCGTCGGCATCGGGGGAGATCGGCGAGTTCCCGGCTGGTCTGGACGATTGTGTATCGGCGGTTCGTTGGGTCCACGCCAACGCCGAGTCGCTCGGAATCGCCCCGGCCCGCGTCGTGATCGCCGGCGAGAGCGGTGGTGGCAATCTCACGTTGGCCACCGGGATGCGGCTGCTGAGCGATGGCGACATCGATCTGGTCGCCGGGCTCTACGCGTTATGCCCGTACATCGCGCTCGATCGAGATGGCGAGACCTTCCCGTCAGCGGTCGAGTTCGACGGGTACTTCCTGCGGGTGCTCGGGGATTGGGGCCGCTACTCCTATGGCGTTGCGGCGGCCGACGCAAAGGATCCGTTGGCATGGCCGATCTTCGCCGGCACCGACGATGTCGCAGGACTGCCGCCGACCGTCATCCGCGTCAACGAGTGCGATCCGTTGCGCGATGAGGGCATCGCGTTCTTCCGGACGCTGCTCGCCGCCGGCGTCGCGGCTCGTTGCGACACTGTCATGGGCACCATGCACGCCGTCGAGGCGATCCCGAACGTTTGCCCGGAGATCTCACGGGCCGCAGCCCGCGACATCGTCGGTCACGTAGGCTGATCGAATTCTTGTCGAGTTCAGCCGTCGAGATTGGCGAGCACCGCGAGATCTTCGATCGGGCCGCTTGGGATGTGGATCCAGCCTTCGCGGGCGGCCTGTGCCTTGTCGCTTTCTACCGGTGCGTGGGTGCGACCGTCGGCGGCGAGCCCAACGATCGCCGCGCACAGCACGGCGTCAAGATCATCATCGCTCGTAACCATCTGTTCGGTGAACCTGCCGAGATCGAGACGGCGGCCGAGCGCGGCGACGATCGCTGCACGTTCCGGCCGGCTGTCGGTGCGTTTGTAGCTGCGGTCGACGAGAGTCCACGCTGCGACGGCGCCGCCTGGATACGTCTCGTACACGCCGGCGCTGCCGGATCGATCGGCGCCTGCCCCGGCAAGACGTTCGAGCAGTCGGATTGCCCGAAGCGCGACTACGCCGATGCGGTCGGTCGAGACGCTGAGCGGCCGCTTCCCGCTTTGCTCAGCGACGATTTGGTCGGTGCGGCGGAGCTGGAGATCCTTCGGGGTCGCCGGCGGGGGTGATTCGCCTCGGTGGTGTGCGGTGACGACGTCGACGAACGCATCCGGCCAGCCGAGCGGGGCGTCGATACCTACGACCTCACAGTCGGCAGCAAGCCCGACGATCGCGTCGTCGTCCGCCTCGCTCGCCAGGTAAACGAGCGTCGTGCCGTCGAGCACGGCGACCGACGTGTTCTTCGGTTGGGAGGCGAGGTCGACACCGAGCAGCCGCATACGCAGATCATGAACCCTTGGACAGGTCGAACGCACGATCGGAGCTGAATGGGCGGCATTTGTGCCGTGTCCATCGATTCGGATTGCAGCTCTGCGAGAGGGTTGCACCGGGTGAGATCCCAACAGCCGTCTGCGCAGATCATGATCCCTCGGGCAAGACTGCCGCCATGAGCGAACTGTGGGACGACATCGATCTTGGCGAAATGTCGCCGATCTGTCCGGAATGCGGCGTGAGCGCCCTGCCACCCGAGGCGATGGGGGGGCCATCGATGTGTGAGAACCCGAACTGCTCGACCTTCGGCGAACCGATCTGACCGGATTCCGGCAGACTGCCACGTGCCTTCCCTCGAGGTCAGCCATCGCAGCACCGTCACGCCCGACCAGATCGACGATCTCGGCCACATGAACGTCCGGTACTACGGCATCAACGCGTCAGCCGGCACGAAGACCGTCTGCGAACGCCTCGGCATCGGCCGACCCCCGATGCGCAGCAGCTACACCCGCCACCACCACGAACAGATGAAAGGCGCCAACCTCGTCGTCCGCAGCGCCGTCATCCCCGGCGGAAAACGGCTCCGGATCTACCACGAACTCCGCAACAACGCCGATGACGACCTCGCCGCCACCTTCGTGCACGAACTCGACGGTCCCGCCATCGACGCACCGGCATTCGAACTGCCCGCCCACGGCACCCCCCGCAGCCTCAGCCTCATTACCGACGCGCTCGCGTCCGCTCCCGTCATCGAACAACTCCACGACCTCGGCCTTGCGATGCGCAAGCCTCGATCGGTCGACACCGACGACACACAAGGCGCTGACACCGTGCCGCCTGCGAACTTCGCCACCCTCGTGTGGGGTGGTGTGCCGTTCGAAGAACACGATTGGGTGCGCACCCTGCCCAACGGCGACCGGTACGCCTACGCCGTCATGGAACAGCGGACCTGGATCTGCCCCGGACCGGTCACGCTCGGGACCAACATCCAGAGCTTCCGGGCATCACTCGAGCTAAGGGAGAAGGTCGGACGATCGATCGCCTGGTGCTTCGACACCGACACCGGCGAACCGCTCATTGCGTCCGAAGCGGTCGACCTGTGCCTCAACCTCACCCAGCGGCGAGCGATCGCGATCCCTGCCGAGTCCCGCTCCGAAGCCGATCCCGACTTCCACCCGGAGCTTGCGCCCCGCTGACCGCGCCACCACGTCGGCAGCGGTCCGGTGGCGTAGCGTCACGGACGTGCCCGAACGCGAGCCCTCCAAGGCCGAACGCAAGAAAGCCCGTCGCAAGCAGCGAGCCGCATCCGAACGTGCCGGCGCCCAGGCCCTCGACGTGCTCGCCGACGTTGCCGTCGACGAGGCGCTCGAGGTCGTTGCTCGGGTCACCGCCGACGGCGAGCTCGGCCTCTCGACCGAGGTGACCACCCTCGAAGCTGCCCGCTACTGCCTGAAACGTATCAATGACGCGCTGCGCATGGACGAGTGGCTCGACGAGGTCGAGGTCTGGGTGTGGGATGCCCACACGTCCGTGCGTCGACCGATCACTCCCGGGGGTGAAACGCACGGTGTCGAACTACGGATCGAACCCCGCCTCAGCTGAGCGAAGGCTCAGGCGATGTTCCAGGGTTCGTCGAGCTCCCAGGGCTCGGGCGTGTAGGGCTCCTTATCCTCTGGCACCCGAGGCTCGGCCAGCCATTTCGATGCGAGCACGCCGGCGAGCAGACCGAACAGATGGCCCTCCCAGGAGATCTGCGGCTGCGGGATCACCCCGGCGATCAGGCTCGAGTAGAAACCGAGCGCGATAAGCGCAGCGCCGAGCGTCCGGACCCGCCGCTCGAACACCGCTGCGCCAAGGATCGTGCCGAAGTAGCCGAAGACGACCCCGCTGGCGCCGACGTGCAGGCCGGACCCACCGAGCAGCCAGGTCGCGCCGCCACCGATCACGATCGTGATGGCGGTGATCCAAGCCCAGTACCGCATGCCTCGCACGGCGACGAGCCCGCCGAGAGCCAGGAAGGGAACCGTGTTCGACGCGAGGTGGCCGAAATTGGTGTGCAGGAACGACGCCCACATGATCCCGTCGAGGCCCTCGACGTCGCGCGGTCGCAGGCCATGGCGCTGGAGGCGATCTTCGAGGGCGACGCTGTCGACAAGCTCGATCATCCACATCAGCAGGACCCAGCTGACCAGCAGCCCGACGGGCGTCCACACGAGACGTGCCAACGAGGGGCGGGAATCGGTGGGGGAGGTCATCGCCTCATGCTACGACTCGTCGGGCGTTGGATTCCGGCGGACCCCGCCCCTTATCACCGAGTCATTCAATATTGAAATACTGCAGCCTACGGATACGTTGGCAGGCGCATGAGCACCGAAACCGTGTCCCCCGTGCTAGAGACGTTTCCGTTAGGTGCCCAGTGGCCGACGATCGACCCCTTCTTGTTCGTCGCCCATCACCGAGACGACTACCCCGAAGGCATGGACGACCTCGGTCCGGCCCCGGAGAAGCTCGCCGGGCGCTCCATGGGTCACGACTTTTCCGAACAGGACGGCTGGTCGATGTATCACGGCAGCCGGGTGCCGGGCTTCCCCCAGCATCCGCACCGCGGCTTCGAGACCATCACCTATGTACGCCACGGCCTGATCGATCACGCCGACTCGATGGGGGCCACCGCCCGCTTCGGCGACGGTGACACCCAGTGGATGACCGCCGGCAAGGGCGTGCAGCACTGCGAGATGTTTCCGCTGGTCAACGGGGACTCCGGCAACCTCGGTGAGCTCTTCCAGATCTGGTTGAACCTTCCGGCTGCCGACAAGATGGTCGACCCCTACTTCACGATGCTCTGGAACGAGCGCACACCGAAGGTTCGCATCGCCGACGACGCTGGGACCACCACCGAGATCATCCTCATCGCTGGGAGCCTCGGTGAGACCGCCGGCCCGACGCCGCCCCCCAACTCGTGGGCCTCGAAGCCCGACGCCGACCTCGCCGTGTGGCACATCCGCATCGAGGCCGGTGGCCGCTGGACGCTGCCGCAGGCCAAGAACGCCGAGACGCTCCGAGTGCTCTACGCCTTCGAGGGCTCCAGCGTGCAGATTGGCACCGCCGGCCCGATCGCCGCCCACACCGGTGCAGCAATTGTGTCCGACCGTGATCTCGAACTCGTCGCCGGCGACGGCGGCGTCGAGATGATGCTGCTGCAAGGCCGCCCGATCGGCGAACCCGTTGCCCAGCACGGCCCGTTCGTCATGAACACCCGGGCTGAGATCGTGCAAGCCTTCGAGGACTACCGGCGCACCGAGTTCGGGGGCTGGCCCTGGCCGAGTCCCGACCCGAACCACGGCACCGATGCTGGCCGCTTCGCGATCCACGCAGACGGCCGCCGCGAAGATCCAGCCTGATGCCCCCACGCACTGAACCGTTGTTGTCGCACACTTGTGAGACACCACCCCACCGGTGTCTCACAAGTGTGCGACAAATGAGGCGAGCTTTCGGGCGAAGCTTCGGCGCTACGGATCGATGGAGTCGGCGACGAGGTCGGCGAACGCCGTCATCGCGCTGGCGGTGAGCGGGCCGGACGCCATCGAGCGATCGTCGATGCGATCGATCGGCATCACGTCGCGGGTCGACGACGTGAGAAACGCCTCAGTGGTCGTCTGCAGGATCTCGACCGGGACATCCAGCTCATCTACCGCCATCGACTCGACCACGAGTGCTCGGGTGACGCCAGCAAGACAACCGCTGCCGAGCGGCGGCGTGACGAGCCGGCCCTCATGCTCGACGAAGATGTTCGTCCCGGTGCCTTCGCACAGGTTGCCGATCGTGTTGGCGAAGATCGCCTCCGATGCACCGCGCGCCGCGGCATGGGCGAGGGCCACCACGTTCTCGGCGTAACTCGTCGACTTGATTCCTGCCAGCGCGCCGCGTTCGTTGCGGGGCCACGGCACCGTCATGATGGCAGCGGACGGCGGCCAGCCACGCGACGGACTCGACCCGATGATCACCGACGGAGCCGAGTCACCACGGCCCGAACCCAACGGGCCCAGACCTGCGGTGACGGTGAGACGCAGCACGTGATGCTCCGGGTTGGCGTCGGCCACCATCTGAGCTGCCTCCCGGAGCGCCTCGTCGGTCAGCGCCAGGTTGATGCCGACGCCGTTCAGGCTGTGGTGAAGCCGGGCGAGATGGCGCCGCATGGCGAACGGCACGCCGCGCACGATCGTCGTCGTCTCGAAACAGCCGTCGCCCACGGTGAGGCCATGGTCCGTGATCGGCAGACTCGCCTCGTCACCGGGAACGAGTTCGCCGTTGATCCACCAGGTACCCATCCCCTAAAGCGTGTCACACCCCCTCGGCGGGATGTGACCATGCCCGCAGCAGACGACGTGTGCAAGAGTCTTCGCCGATGATCGGGGACGGAGGAGATGTCATGCGAGTCCTGGTGATGGGTGGCACCCAGTTCAACGGTTTAGCGCTCGTGCACGAACTGGTCCGCCAAGGCCACGAGGTCACAGTGTGCAATCGAGGCCGAACCGAATCCGACATCCCCGGCTCGGTCGGTCGGCTGGTCGCCGACCGCACCGACCACGAGCAACTCCGGACGGTGCTCGGCGGCACCGAATGGGACTGTGTGCACGACGTATCGGCGTACCACCCCGAAGACGTCAACATTATGATGGAGCTCTTCCGTGACGCGGTCGGTCACTATGTGTTCGCCAGCTCCACCGTCACCTACGAGTCGCAGAACCGGCCCATCACCGAAGACGACCCCGACGACCGAGGCGAGACCCAGATCGAATACGGCCTCCACAAGCTGCTCTGTGAGGACCGGCTCTTCGCCGCGCACGCCGACTGGGGATTCCCCGCCACGACCGCGCCGTTCTCGATGGTGCTCGGCCCCCACAACGCGATGACCGACCGCGAACAGCGCATGTTCGCCCGACTCCTGACGGGCCGACCGATCCTCGTTCCCGGCGACGGCTCGACCCGGCTGCAGGTCGGCGACGTCGACGACCAAGCCCAAGCGCTCGAACAGCTCATGGGAAGACCGGCCACCTTCGGACGTCGCTACAACCTCACCGGCGCCGAGTCCATCACCCGCAATGAGTACATCGCCCTGTGCGCTGCGGCCGTCGGCGTCGACGCCGACGTCCACTACATTCCCGCCGACGTCATGGAAGACCTCTGGACGGGGGAGCGGTCGATCGACATCGTCCAGCAGTCCGGCGCCCTCGACATCCGCTCGAGCGGCAACGCCAAGAAGCAGGATGCGCAAGGCCCGCGGGCCATGCTGCGCACCCGCTTCATGCTCTGCATCAACCTCGTGCAACACCTGGCTCCCAACATCCACTGGTGGGACCAGGACACCTCGTTCAGCATCGATCGGCTGCAAACCGACGTCGGGTGGACGCCCGAACACACCACCGCCTCAATGCTCGACCGGGCCCACACCTGGTGGCGCGACAGCGACCGAGCCGACACGGCCTACGACTGGACCACGGAGGGCCAGATCCTCGCCCTGCTCGGCTCGTAACCGTCCAACGTCAGCCGACACCGGCACTGCAGCCCGATGTGAGAACATGCCGTCCATGTTCAGGCGAGTGATCGCCGGGCTCATCCTCGGCCCGGCTCTACTGATCGGCTCTTTCGCGTGGTCGGGCTACCTCGCCCTCGGAACGATTTTCGATGAGAACCGATCGGCCACGGTGGCCCAGGAGCTCCTCGACAACGAGAAAGTGAAGGCGCAGGTCGCCTCCAACATCGCCGGCGCGATTTCGTCGACGCTGCCCGACGGCACGCCCGTCACCGAAGAACAGGTCGACGCCGCAGCACTCGCCGTGCTCAACGACGGACGCATCGCCGGTCTCGTCATCGACTCCCTCGGCGAAACCCACCGCTCCTTCCTCGGACTCAACGACGTCCCCCAGACCGTCGACCTCAACCCGGTCGCCGAGGTCGCCCGCGAACAGATCGCATCGATCTCACCCGAGGCCGCCGTTGCGATCCCCACCGACACCGACTGGTCCATCGATCTCCCTACCGAGAACATCCCGAACTCGAGTCGGGTCAAGACCTTCCTCGAGACCTCGGTGCCCTTCCTCGCCGGCATTTCGCTCGTCATGGTGCTGATGGCCTTCCTCACCACCAGCGACCGGCCATCGGTGCTCCGCAAGGCCGCCTTCTGGGCGATCGGCACCACGGCGGTCTACCTGATCGTCGGCTACGGCGTGCCGGCGTTGCTGCGCGTTGCGATCGGTGATCAGGCGGAGATCTTCGCCGCTCTCATCACCGCCCTGCTGCGCACGACGCTCGTTCCCTCGATCGTGCTCGCCGGGGTGGGCGCCGCACTGCTTCTCGCCTCCTGGCTCTGGCCCGACGAACGGCCTCAGCCCACACGGGCCCCAGCCCCATCCCCGCCCACAACCCCGGTTCCGACCACCCACATCGCACCGGTCCGCCCCCAGGCGAGTGCGCCGCCCCAGCAGCCGGTCACCCCACCGTCGACACCGGTCGTGCCGGCCACACCACCGTCCAACCCCGTTGTCCCGGCCGACGCCGCGCCGCCGACCGACCCGTTCGCTCCAACTGTCGACATCCCGCTCACATCCGGACCGGACTCCGGCATGGTGCCGACGGTCGAACCACCACCGTTCCGCCCCACCTTGCCGACCCGAGCCGCGCCGAACGAA